>ERZ808054.505-NODE-505-length-35848-cov-9.602108_pt1 | contig 35848 bp, 28 predicted proteins | sample MGYA00380201_ERZ808054 | MGnify/ENA primary metagenome ERZ808054 (study PRJEB31490, sample SAMN06133419) | mouse gut metagenome | isolation source: Z5_2 | host: mice | place: China: Chengdu | collected 2015-05 ...
GCATCCGGATAAAGGCCATGGATGACCGGCGCTATGAGAGCGAGGCGGAACTGCGCCATGGCGGCTGCGTCCGAAAGGTTTTTTGGATTGTTGTCCATAGAAAAGTCCTCCTTAAGTGGTTTTCCACCATTATGGAGCAGAAAGGGGAGGAAAGCCATGCTCATGGCGTGTGGTTGCAGGAAAACAGTTCATGGGCCGAACACCTGCTGGCAGTAAGGCGCCGGATTTTTATGGGACTGGAGGAAAGAGTTCGCAAAACGGCGGACAAAAGCGGAAGCGAAATCCGAATAGGCGGGCTCTGTGGCCAGGTCTCTGAGGAAAGAAAGGCCGGATGTTTCCATGGAGGAAAGCGCACCGAGCCACTCTTCTTTCTGCACCCGGAACAGCTTCAGCCACCGGTGCAGCTGGGAAAGGGTGATGGAAAAGCGCTCACAGATCCTCTCCACTGTGGAGAGGCGCAGGAAATACTCCGCCAGGACACGGAGGAGGAAGAACAGGCCGTAGCCCGAGTAGGGGATGATGAAGTCCGGGAGGATGGCATGGGTATGGCCGCAGGTACAGACGAGGCGCATGATGCAGAGGCTGTGGCGGACAGGGACGCCGCCGATGAAGTCCATCAGGGAGCGGCCATAGTATGCATGGATGCTGCAGGAACCCCTGGCCCCACAGCAGGGACAGGTCTGTAATTCCGGGCGGAACCCCTTCATAAAGGAATCAAACAGGGCTTTTGATGAACTTTTTATGCGGATTAGCTTGCAAAACAGGGAGTTTTCTCTTATCATAGTATTTGTCGGTGGTGCCGGAGCCTCACAAGTGGGACACGATCCCGTATATGGCAGGCACACTGGTATGTGAGAGAAAGAACGGACTGTAGGAGGTGCTGTTCTTTCTCTTTTTTTGTTCCATAAAAACTATATCGGAATGGCATGGGATGGTCAAGAGGGAAACGTGCCGCATCCTACAGCACACTTTTATAGACAGTATTTGAAACCTGAGATTTTAATTTGACGTTTTTGTGCGGGAGAAAGGAACTTTAGTTTGCTGGGCTACAAGAGTATGCCCGTACAGGATAGGCAGTATAGAAGAACCGTACAAGGCACAAATGCAGATACAGGCACACGGGGCAGACAGGGAAAAGAGCCGCCAGTCCGGCAGTCCGTGAACCGTGAAAACTATATGTATGAAAAGCAAACGGGGGGTGCTTCGTACCATAAGATAAAAGCGCAAAAAGAGGCGGCAGTCAAAAAGAAGTCTGTGGTGTCCCATGCTGTTGTTTCCGTTGCAGCTAAGAATACACTAGATCAAATGGACGGCGGCAATGAAGTCTGTGAGGCATACATGGCGGCTGATACACTGGCGAAGCCTGCCACAAATGCCTTTGATGCGGGCAGGAACCTTTACCGTTCAAAGGCGGCAAAGGAAAAACAGAAAAAGTTTAAAGGAAAACAGTCTCGAAGCCGTATCAAGGAAAAAACCATTAAAGAGAGTGCGGTAAAGACAGCAAGGAAAGCCGCACAGACAGCGGCAAAGGAAACGGCAAAAGAGACAGGGAAGAAAGCAGCGAAAGAAACGACAAAAGCGGTAGCAAAAACAGTGGCGGCTACGGCAGGCACAGGGGCGGGCGGAGTCCTTGCCGGGATTGCGGCGGGCGAAGCCGTTGGAATTGAAATGGATAAGCGTGATGTGAAAAATTCCACAAGGAACCGCATGATAAAGCTGTTTGTGACAAAGCTGGGGCATGATGACAGCAGAAGCAGTCAGGAAAATCAGGACAATATTGGCAAAGCATTAAAGGACATCGTATTGATGCGCTTTTCCATGATGGCAAAGTATATTGTGCGGTATGTGGGGCTGTTCCTGCTTGCGCTGTTTGCAGTTGTGGCAGTCATTGCACTTCCAGTCATTGCAGTTATAGCAGTCATCTACAATTCGCCGTTTGCAATCTTCTTTCCCTCCATATCATCGGGGGAAACGACACAGGAAGTCCTTTCAGCATATATGGCGGAGTTTAACAGGGAAGTCAGCGAACAGCTTGATAATCATGAGGGTTATGACACAAGTGAGAAAATCTATGTCAATTTTGAAGGTTCCGGCACACCGGATAATTTCTGTGACATACTCATGGTCTACATGGTAAAGCATGGGGACGGCGACACCGCGACAGATATGACGGATAAGGCAAAGCAGAACTTAAAGGCTGTCTTTGACGATATGTGCAGCTATACCATCACCAGCAGGACAGATACAGAAACAGACGAGGAGGGTAACACGACAACCACGACGGTCAAGGAAGTCAACGTGGAACTGAAATCGTGCTATGACATGGTTTCCATATACGGATTTAATGACAGGGAGCAGGAAGTCCTTGCACAGCTTATGAACCCGGAATACCTTGGAATGCTTGGTAATACTGGCGGCGGAGGGGGCGGCGATCCGGGAGAGGGCATTTCACCTGACCAGTATCAGGCAATCGTGGATGCCATTTCTGACGAAAATGGAAAGAAAGTCGTGGCATTTGCGCTGTCAAAAGTGGGTTATCCATACAGTCAGGCTTACCGTGACAGCGGGGATTATTATGACTGCAGTTCCCTTGCCTACTATGCATGGCGCAGTGCAGGGGTAAGCATCATGTATGAGGGTTCCAATTCGGCGGCAAGTGAGGGAAAACTCTGTTATGATAACAACCTGCTTGTCAATTATGACGAAATGCAGCCGGGGGACCTGATATTCTACAGCTATGACAGGAACGGGCGGTTTATGAACATTACACATGTGGCTATCTATGTAGGAAATGGAAAAGTGGTGGAGGCGGCAAATGCAAGGCTTGGGGTAGTATACAGACCAGTGCAGGGGCGTTCTTCCATTGTGTTCATAGGCAGACCGAGATAGCGTGAAATTAAAAATTTCACCATCCTGATTTGTACGCCTGCTAAAGTAGGCAGATGGGAGTTAGCGTGGAAAGAAATTCACGGAGGGAGGAATGAAGTGGCAAAAAAGAAAGAAACGGAGAATCTTACGGAAGAACTTACAAAGTCCTTTGAGCGGTGGGATTATTTGAGGGAATATGGCGGCAGCGATCCTTCTTATGCGGACGGCACCAATATGAACCTTGTGAGAAACCACATCATGTATTATAAGCAGAAGATCATGGAACAGTATGGTTCGGATTATGAAAAATACCCGGAGGTTATCTACCGGGAAACCCCGCCAGAAGTAAAAGAGAACTATATGGCAAGGGCGGGAGAGATAAGGGACGGTGCGGCACAGGCATTGGAATATTATCTGTCCGATCCCAATTTCCACTATCTTCTTGCAAACAAGGATATGCTGTCGGAAAAAGAGGCAAAGCAGATAAGCCTCCAAAATGTGCTTGGGTATGCCTCCGGGCTTGCAAGAGCCATAAAGGACGGGGACTTGATTACAATGCGCCGACATGCGGGCAGACCGGAGAGTTATCTGGAGTCCTTTGCCCAGTGTGCTGCAAAGATGATGAAGCTCATGGACGGCAAGAAAAAAGAGCCGGAACAGGTGCAGGAAAAAGGACAGCTTTCTTTGTTCCAGTTTGGCATGGAGACAGGGCAGAGCCGATAAGATTGTCTTTTGCGAACCGATTCATGCGGTGGAAACATGGCACTGACATTGCACACGGGTAACACAGCGGGCAGTGGAAAAGTTTTCTTCTGGCTGGTTACGGGTTAAATGCAAATGTTTAATTATAACTCATGGAGGTATGTATGGAAAAAATGACAGGAAAAGAAACCGTTAAAAACATGGAATATCTGGTAAAGCTGCTGCATAAGGAGTGGGAGCGTTCCGGCAGGACAAAGGCGGAGGTTTCCATAGACATCACGGATAAAAAGGAAGTCGGGGCAGGACTTACAGTGGAGATTCAGGAAAGGCAGAAACAGCTTGAAGCAATGGAAATGGATTTTAAGGAGTGCATGAAGCTTTCTAAAGAGAATTTCGTGCTTCTCCGTCTGGCAAAGAAAGTAAAGAAAGCGGCAGACAGGGCAGAGCACCGGGAAAGTGCCACTTCCTTTATTGTAGAGATGGATAAGGAAGAATATAAGCTGTTTTCCACGCTGATTAAGGTACAGGAGGCATAGTTTTATTGGGAAAGAAATATAACATCATCTACTCGGACCCGCCCTGGGCATACCATGTCTATTCCCGGAAAGGGAGGGGGAGAAGCGCAGAAAACCATTACCATACAATGAACATTGAGGATATAAAGTCACTGCCTGTTGAAAGAATAGCCGCTGACGACTGTATCCTTTTTTTGTGGGTCACGTTCCCCTGCCTGCCGGAAGGGATCTCTGTCATGGAGGCATGGGGATTTACCTATAAGACCTGCGGGTTCAACTGGGTAAAACGGAATAAGAAGGCTGACACATTTTTTACGGGGCTTGGCTTCTGGACGCGTTCCAATTCGGAAATTTGTATTCTTGGAACAAAGGGCAGACCAAAAAGAATATCAAAAGCTGTTCCGCAGGTATGCGATGCAAGAATCATGGAACACAGCAAAAAGCCGGATGAAATACGGGAGCGGATTGTGGAGCTGTGCGGGGACCTGCCGCGAATAGAGCTGTTTGCAAGGCAGGAGCATGAAGGATGGGACTGTCTTGGGGATGAGATAGACGGCAGGGACATCAGGGAATCAATATTGGAGGTATAGGAAATGAGCGCAGATACAAAAACATCAAAGCTGTATGATGCCGCCATAGATGAAGTGACCGGAAACGGGCAGGCATGGAAAAGCATATGCAGGCTCACGGGGCAGATCTACCGCTATGAGTTTGACAATATCCTCATGGTCTACATGCAGAGACCGGGGGCAAAGCTGATTGCGGATTTCGACACATGGAAACAGGTAGGGCGTTATGTAAGGCGTGGCAGCAAGGGCATCGCAATCTTCCCGTCAAGAGCCTTAAAACCAGAAATGCGGTATGTCTTTGACATATCGGACACAGGGGGCAAAAAAAGTATTCTCACATGGGAGCTTGACCAGAACACCATGAAAGCCTACGCTGTGTGGTTACGGGACAAAAAGGGCATTGTCCCGAGGACAAAAGAGGACATTGACCAGACAGGGGAAAAAGAATCTGATAAATCTTTCCTAAAAGACTTTACAGAAAGCAGAATCAGAGTCATAATGGACTCAGAATTTAGTGGGCGCATCACAGAGTTCACGAATTTAGCAGGAAACAAACAGATAACAGAAAATGGCAGAGCGCAAGAGATTACGGCAGTGGAAGCGTTAAAAAGAAGCGTCATGTATGCGGTATTTACAAGATGCGGCTTTGACCTTCCCGCTGAAAAACAGGATTTCTCCTTTATTACCGCATTTACAAAAGAGGAGGAAGTCTACCGTTTAGGATCTCTGCTCAGCGATATATCCTGTGAAGTGCTAAGAGGCATAGCAAATGATTTAAAGCAGGTGGCAGAAAGGAGTATTGCAGATGGCAGAGATAACAATGACGTATCACGAGGGAGCGGACGGGATGCTGTACCCGGATCTCACGACGCCAGAGGAAACAGTGAACATGACGCAGCCTGGCAGGTTCGCAGTGAGGGCGATGGAGTACCTGAAAGAAAACCACAACGACAGATACCGGACACTAAAGAGGTTCGGGAAACTGGCGGAGAAGATGCAGGAAGTGGAGGACGAGGCAAACCGGATGATGGACGAACTGGAGAGCAGTTATCTGAAAAACAACCCGCCGAAAGACAAAAACTCGACAATGGAGATGTGGCAGCTACGCCAGCAGGCGAGGATGCAGGCAGAGGAAATCGCGATGAACGAAGTCGTGATGAAATTCCATTAAAGGACAAAGGGCAGCAGGCAGAGGACAGTGAACAGCAGAATATAAGGAAAGCAGAACTTGACCGAGAGATTCAGCGGGAACTGAATGAAATCAATTCTTTAGGGAGTTCTGAAATGCAAAAAGGAAGCTATGAACAGGCTTCCTTTTTGATTGCCCAAAATGGGGAAATGAAGCTGCCGGAGGAATATTCCTACCAAAAGCCGGAACAGGCGCTTACAGTGCCACATGAATATGTGAAAGAAGCGCTTATGCATGGCAACGGATTTGTACATGGAAAAAGGCGCATCTATGCAATATTTCAGGATATCTCCGATGTGGGAGAGCGTGAGAGGGCAGTACGTGAGGAATACGGGAATAGCGGCCTGGGATGGAAACAGCAGGGAGACGGGCTGTATGGGTTCGATGCAGACCCGTTAAAGGGTCTCCGTATCCAGTGGCGTGAAGATGGGACAGAAAGAGAGGGATATGTAAACTGGAAAACCGTAGAGCGAGAGATTGGGACGTTGATTAGGACAGGAGAATATTATGCCCGGTCAAAGTCGGTAGATCCAAACAACCCGGACAAGGCTGAATCTATCCACGGGATAACATCTGATATGGTGGAGGATATACCCGCAGGGACGGAAAAACCAGAAGAAAACCTGTGGCTTGAGCCGTTAAAGGCATATTTCAATGAGGAAATCCAGTATATCTCTGTAAAGACTTTAATCTATGACATTTTTACCACGAATTTAAACATGGAGAGCAAAGCAGGGTTCCTTGCCAGTGTGTACGGGGAACAGCGGGAAGGCTTCTTCATGTCGGAGTATACGAACAATTCCTATGGAAAATGTAAAATCAGCAGAAACAAAGACGGCATTGAAATCTCCTATCCACGGGCAGACGGCACAAGAGGAGAACAGCGGGTGGATTACCGTTACTGTGCTGACCTGATTCTGCACATGATAGAGGAAAACGGTTATCTGACAGAGGGAATATTTGAACGGTTCAAAGAAGCACCAGAAGCATTTGCCGCTATGCCGTGGTTCATGGAAATCTACCGTGAATATAAGGAACGTATGCGGCAGGAGCCGGACTTTGAGGCAGTCAGTATTGACGGGCAGGCAGAGGAAATCCGGAAAGAACCGAAACAGCAGGAAAAAGGAAAGGAAGATATACCCAAGATGCCGGAAACGGCAGAGCATGTGGAGGGAGAAATCCTTAACACTGACGGGAGCGTGGCAAAGCCCGCTCAGGGCAGTCTGTTTCCGGAGGCGCTGCGGCAGGTGGAGGCAATGGACGAGGATCTTCGTGATATACTGGAAATATATCTGACGAAATGTTCTGTTGTCACGCCATACCAGCCATTTTTGCAGATGGTGTCAGAAAGCAGTCTGGCAAAAGAAGATAAGCTGTATTTCCTGAACCGTACCATAAACCACATGGAGGACAAAGGGCAGACGAAAGCATATCATAACAATGCCTATGGTCTGGTGGAGTATGTACAGAGCAGGGATTCTTTTGTGGCAGACTTCAAGACACGGGATGGGGAGAGGAAGAAGTTTTTCGCAACCTATGAACAGCTCTATTCCATCATGGAATACCTGATCCAGACAAAATCATTTGTCATACAGCGTAGCATCAATGAATATGCGGCGGAATATGCCAGAACACCTTATGAGAAAAAATCCGATCTGGAAAAACAGTTTGAGGATAAAGTAAAAGCCCTTAAAGACAGGCAACGCAAGGGAAATTTCCATTTTGAGGATGAAGAACTTTCCAAAGAAAGCCTTCCAGAAGGCAGGAAGGCTGGGCAGAAAACAAGATACCAGTGGAACGTGGTGGCAATCCGGCTGTTAAAACAGATCGAGCATGAGGGCAGGAACGCCACGCCGGAAGAACAAAAGACACTTGCACACTATGTGGGGTGGGGCGGCATACCGCAGGCATTTGACGAAAAGAATGAGGGCTGGCAGAAAGAATATGCGGAACTGAAAGACCTCCTTTCCACATCGGAGTATGAGGACGCAAGGGAAACCGTCAATACGGCATTTTACACTTCTCCCGTTATCACACAGGCAGTCTATAACGCACTGGAAAAATTCGGGTTCCAGAAAGGCAGCATTTTAGAGCCGGCGCTTGGCGTCGGTCATTTTTTTGGGACGCTGCCGGAATCCATGCAGGAAAGCAGACTTTACGGCGTGGAAAAGGACGACATCAGCGGGCGGATTGCAAAACTGCTGTATCCGAAAGCACAGATAAAAATAAAAGGATTTGAGGAAACACAATATCCTGATAATTTTTTTGATGTTGCGGTGGGCAACGTGCCGTTCGGGGACTACAAGCTCTATGATGCAAAATATTCAAAACACAATTTCCGTATCCATGATTATTTCTTTGCAAAAACACTGGATAAGGTCAGACCGGGCGGCATTGTGGCATTTATCACAAGCAAAGGCACTCTTGACAAGGCAAATCCATCAGTAAGGAAATATATTGCAGAACGGGCGGAGCTTCTTGGGGCAGTCCGCCTCCCCAGTACCGCATTTAAGGACAGTGCGGGAACCGATGTCACAAGCGACATTATCTTTCTTCAGAAAAGGGAGCGCAAGATTGTGTCGGAGCCGGACTGGGTGCATCTTGGCAGGACGGAGGACGGCATTGCGGTCAATTCCTATTTTGCGGAGCATCCGGAAATGATGCTCGGCACGATGGAATATGACACCCGCATGTTTGGGAACGGCAGCAAGTATACAAGCTGCGTCAACCATGATGAAAACTTTGACTTAAAAGAAGCACTGAAAACGGCAGTCGGGCAGCTTTCCGGCAGGATTACCGATGTGGCGGAGCTTGCGGGGGAAGAAGAAAAGACGGAGGACATCATAGAGGCTGACCCGGACGTGAAGAATTACACCTATACCTTTGTGAACGGAAAACTCTATTACCGTGAAAACTCTGTCATGTACCGCAAGGAAGTGTCGCAGGTGGCAGAGGAACGCATACGGCTCATGGACGAGATCCGCACCATCACAAGGCAGCTTATCTTTATCCAGACGGAAGGGTGCAGCAGTGGGGAACTGGCGGCACAGCAGAAATTATTAAACGATAAGTATGATGCCTATGTGAAAAAATACGGTCCGCTGACCGGGAGGGGCAGCAGCCAGGCGTTCCGTGACGATGCGGATTATCCCCTTTTATGTTCCCTCGAAGTTGCGGACGAGGACGGAAAGGTGGAAAAAGCGGATATGTTCTACAAACAGACAATCCGTGCGAAGAATCAGGTGGAGCGTGTGGAAACAGCGGTAGAGGCGCTGAACGTATCCGTCAACGAGTTTGGGGCGGTCAATATCCCGTTCATGTTAAGCATCTATGAGCCGGACATTAAAAAAGAAACGGAAAGCCTGCCGGAAGGCAGCGCCCTTTCACCGGATGCGGAGGGCAGCATTCCGCCGAAGGACGTGGCGGAAGTAAAACGCTCCGTACTCTTAAAAGACCTTGAGGGGCTTATCTATCTGGAACCTACGGAGTACAACCCCGACAACCTGAACATGGGATGGAAAACGGCGGATGAATACCTGTCCGGCAACGTGCGTGACAAGTTAAGGATTGCGCAGGCTTACCAGAGGGAGAACCCGGAGCTGTTCGGCGCCAATGCGGAGGCTTTAAAAAGCGTGCAGCCGGAGCGTCTTGATGCGTCTGAAATTGATGTGCGCATCGGAACCACATGGATTGAGCCGGAGGATTATGAACAGTTTATTTATGAACTGCTGAAAACTCCTTATAGGGCAAGGGCAGTACGGTCTCAATTCGCAAATACGGGAATACAGGTGAAGCTCAACCGCTATAACATGAACTGGTTCATAGATAAAAAGGGCATGGATAACAGGTCCATCGCTGCGACAGAGACTTACGGCACAAAGCGGATTGATGCCTATTCCATTTTTGAGGAAACCTTAAACCTGCGCACCGTCACTGTCCGGGACAGGATAGACGACGGGGACGGCAAATATCATTACGAAGTCAATAAAAAGGAAACCATGCTGGCAAGGGAAAAGCAGAACCAGATGAAGGAGGCGTTCAAGAGCTGGATATTCAGGGATCAGGAGCGGCGGCAGAAATATGTGGATTATTACAATGAGACATTCAACAATATCCGCCTGCGGGAATACGACGGCTCCCACCTTACATTCCCCGGCATGAACCCGGAGATTAAGCTGCGTGACCACCAGAAGAACGCCATTGCAAGAGTCCTGCTTGGCGGGAACACCCTGCTTGCGCACTGTGTGGGGGCAGGAAAAACTTTTACGATGATGGCGGCTTGTATGGAACAGCGGCGGCTTGGTCTTGCTAATAAGAATGTTATCGTGGTTCCGAAATCCATTGTGGGGCAGACGGCAGGGGAATTTATGCGCCTTTACCCGTCTGCCAATATCCTTGTGGCAACGGAGCGTGACTTTGAGAAAAGCAGGAGGAAACAGTTCGTGTCCCGCATTGCAACCGGGGACTATGACTGCATTATCATGTCGCACTCGCAGTTTGAGAAGATACCGATCTCGAAAGAGCGCAAAGAGCGTATGCTTGAAGATCAGATACAGGAAATCTCCTATGCGATTGATGAAATCAAGTCGGAAAACGGGGAACAGTGGACCATCAAGCAGATGGAGGCACAGAAGAAAAAACTGGACGAACAGTTAAAGGCGCTGACGGATGAAAGCAGCAAGGATGACCTGATAACCTTTGAGGAACTCGGCATTGATTCGGTGATGGTGGACGAGGCGCACCATTTTAAAAATTTGTCGATTTTCTCCAAAATCAACAACGTGTCGGGCATATCCAGCACAGGCTCAAAGAAAGCCATGGACATGTACCTGAAATGCCAGTACCTTGATGAAATCAATGACGGCAGGGGTATCGTGTTTGCAACCGGAACACCCGTGAGCAATACTATGTGCGAACTGTATGTGATGCAGCTTTATCTGCAGAAAAGGACACTGGAGAGGATGGGGATTTACCATTTTGACTCATGGGCGGCGAACTTTGGGGAAGTGACAACCGCACTGGAACTGACCGTGGAGGGCAGCGGTTTCCGTTTTAAGAGCCGTTTCAACAAGTTCACAAACGTGCCAGAGCTTATGACTTCCTTCCGTGAGGTTGCGGATGTACAGACTCCCGACATGCTGAACCTTCCCGTACCCGCATTAAGGAGCGGCAAGCCGATCATTGTGGAGAGTGAGCCGGACTGGTATGTGAAGCAGGTCATGGAGGAATTTGCGAAACGTGCGGAGGCAATCCATAGCGGCGGCGTCGATCCGAAAGAAGATAATTTCCTGAAAATTACAGGGGAGGCAAGGCTTTTGGGAACGGATGCAAGGCTTCTGGAACCCGATGCGCCGAACAACCCGGATGGGAAACTGAATAAGGTAGCAGCGAACGTGGCAGCCGAATATTTTGCCGGGAACAAGGACGGCAAGATCGGCTGCCAGCTTATTTTCTCGGACATTGGCACACCCAAAACCGCATGGACGCCGGACTGGGCAGAGCGCATCAAAAACGGCGGGCAGTTTGACATTTATAACTATTTAAAAACCGAACTGGTAAAACAGGGAATCCCGGCAGAAGAAATCGCTTTCATACACGACGCAAAAACCGACGCACAGCGGGAGGCGCTTTTTAGGGATATGCGCAGCGGCAAAAAGAAAATTCTGATCGGCTCGACAGACCAGTGCGGGACAGGCGTAAACGTGCAGGCGCACATCACGGCAATGCACCATGTGGATTGCCCGTGGAAGCCCTCAAGCATAGAGCAGCGGGAAGGGCGTGGCGTAAGGCAGGGCAATGAGAATGACGAGGTGGCAATCTACCGCTATGTCACAAAAGGGACCTTTGACGCATATTCCTGGTCGCTGGTGGAAAACAAGCAGCGCTTCATTTCGCAGGTCATGACAAGCAGGGCAGTCTCAAGAACCTGTGAGGACATTGACGAGGCAACCCTTTCCTATGCGGAGATAAAAGCAGTAGCGACAGGCAACCCGCTGATTAAGGAGAAAATGCAGCTTGAAAACGATGTGCAGCGGCTGAAAATGCTCAAAAGCAGTTATGACAGCCAGAGGTACTCCCTACAGGACAATTTTATGATCCGTTACCCGAAACTGATTAAGACGGCAGCAGCAAGGCTTGAATGTGTGCGTGAGGATACAAAGAACGCAGATGCGGCGCTTCTTGCAGAACCGGATTTTGCGATTACGGTAGACACTGCCGGGAACAGCATAAAATTAACGGAGCGTGTCAATGGGGGAACGCTTATGCTGCAGGAAATCAGCAAATGCAAGAACGGGGAAACAACCCATATCGGAAAATTTAAGGGGTTTGAGCTACTTGTGGAAAAGAATTTCATTGGCGTGGATTATATGGTGCTGCGTGGAAGGACCGATTACAAGGTGGAACTTTCCACAAGCCCCGTGGGAAACATGGTCAAACTGGAAAATTTCTGTCAGGGCATAAACCAGGGCATACCGGAACTGGAAAAGCGCATCGAGCAGTACCAGCGTGACCTGGAACAGTCGAAACAGGAATATGAGAAACCGTTCATACAGGAAGAAGAACTGAACGAGAAAGTGGCACGTCTAAATGAGCTGAATGTACAGCTTGACCTTGAGAACGGAAAGACCGAAGATGCAGACCTGTGTGAAGTACAGGACAATGCAAGGGTGGCAGAGCCGGATAGTTACCGCAGCTATCCACCCGGAAAAGAGGGAAGGTGATACGAAAAATCTTGGCAGCAATATTCATTACGGCGGGACTGGCGGCTATGTCAGTCCCCCTTTTCTATCAATTCTACGAGAGCCATAAAATCGACGGGTTGATAGAGCAGTTTGAGAAAAGCGTGGAACAGGAGCATATGGATGATGATAAAAAAGAAGAAGAAATAAAAACTGAAACGGAGACGGCGGATACCAAAGCCCCCGTTATACTGCAAACCGCTAGAATTTGCAGTACTGATATAAAAAAGTATTTTGCTAGCGGTTTGCAATCGGCATCACACTGAAAATTTAATTGGTGTGCAGTATAATGAAGCGGATGCAGCCCTGCTTTCGTCCGGGGACGTGATCGGTCTGATTGAGATAGAAGCCTTAGAGCTGAAATATCCCATCGTGGAAGGTGCGGACAGTAAACAGCTTGCCTATGGAATCGGGCATATTTCTAATACGGCGGCAGTTGGCGGCAAAGGGAACTGTGTGCCTGCCAGACACAGGGGGAGCAGATACGGCACTTATTTCAAGTACCTTAACAGGCTTGTAGAGGGCGATGTGGTAAAGATTACGGATAAAGAGGGATACGTGCATCTCTATGAAGTCGTTTCATCGGAAGTCGTTGGACCATACGAAGTGCAGGGGGGATAAAACAGAACTCACCCTGCTGACCTGTGAAAACAGCGGAACCATGCGCTTGATCTACCACTGTATTTATAAGGAGGCAGGGCAATTTTGTGTCCATGCCCAGTTTCCGCACAAAGGAAAGAGATGAGCATAACAATCCGGTCTACAAGGATGTGTGCAATCCGACTACAAAGGAGTTCCGTGAGGAACTGTATGGGGGATATTTTAAGGCTCTATGATGAAATGGAGCAGACCGGAAAGGCAGAGATCAAGATGGATGCTGACGAACTGGACGAGCCGGACTTCACGGTAAGGGTAACGCCTTTTGAGCGTGGGGGCAGCAACATGGTCGGTCTTGCCAATATCGTGCTGAATGACAGTTTTGCGGTGGGCAATGTGAGTGTGGTGCAAGGCAAGAATGGAATGTTTGTGGCAATGCCGTCCTACAAGGCAGGCAACAAGTACAGGGATGTAGTTTCCAGATTACAAAGGAGTTTCGTGAGAAAATCAATGATGCAGTGCTTGAAACCTACCATCAGGCAAAGGAACAGGCATTGCAGGAGGGGAAGGAACATGCCTCACAGCAGATGCAGAATGACGACAGGGGGTTTATGAAGGTCAGCGGGGAACCACTGCCGTTCCATTAAGCAACAACAATAATATGAAAGGACAGGGTGGGCAACCGCCCTGTGAAAAGGGAAAAGAAAATGGAAATGACAGAAACGATGCAGCTTACAAAGGAACAGAACCTTATGGAGCTGCTTGAACAGCTCCGTAAAAACAACATGAAAGAGGCAGCAAACAGTATCTTTGAGATGGCAGCGTATGTCGATGTGATGGAGAAAAAGATGGATTCCATCCTAGAGGAACTTGTGACTGTCAAGGACCAGCTTCATAAAATGGAGGAATGGGAGGCAGAGAAAGGGCTGAAACAGTCCCTCAAAAGGGCAGTAAACAAGCTGGAACAGGACTGCAAAGCGATGAAAGTAAAACTGGTTGAGGTCAAGACAGAAATCAAGGCAAAGGCAGGGGAGATTGTGACAGCGGTAAAGCAGAAAGGAAAAGCCGCATTAAACAAGGTGTCGGAGTTTCTTGGGATAAAGAAAAAACTGCAAAATATCCGCCAGAATGTGCAGAAATCCATAGAAGATGTGGATAAGAGCATCGGAAAAATAGATGCTTTCGGCACAGGCATGAGAGAAGCCGGACAGAAGATCGCCAACACGTTCCGTACCTTTGCGGATAAACCGGAAAAAGAGTATGGGGAAAAGAAGTTCTCAAAGACAGAGCTGATAAAAAAGCCTTTTCAGGCAAAGAGAAAGCTGCTGTCGGGTATCTTAAACTGTGTGGATGCTGCCATAGAAAAGACCGAACAGCTTGCCGCAGATGTGAAACAGTACCAGACGGATAAGGCAGAACGGGAAACAGGCAGCATTGACAATACGGAAATGGTAAGCCCGATAGAGCTTGCAAGGGTGGCAGAATCGGAGTTCCAGTATGGGGCAGAGGCTTTTGAGGCGCACCAACAGCAAGCGGTGAAAGCGGTGGCAGCGGATAAAGCAACAAAGAATGTACCTTTAAAAAGCGGAAAAAGCCGATAGAGAAAGTCCTCTTGAATTGAACTACGGTTTGGTTCAAGGTTTTTTTATTTGGATGGTCATTTTCTGCAAAAAAAGGACACTTTCTGCAAGGGGTATTAAATATATTATGAAGTAAATATGATAAAAATATATTTGCTGTATTCAATACAAGGAGGAATGGACATGAGACATATTAGTAATTTTTTTCAAACAGTTATGGTAATGGCATTAGCCATTTGCTTAACAAGTATGCCGGTAATGGCTTAGGAGGTAACTGACTATGGTGCAGTGCAGCAGGAAAATGAGGCTATGACATATGCATCAGTTCCGAGCGGGTATACGTTTGTAGCTATATATAGCAGAACTCCTCTGTTAATTTTTGGTAGCACTACTCCACAAGCCTCAGTATAGCAACCACTACGCTTGCGTTTGTGCAGCAACACTCTCATAGAATTATTCTGCGCCAAACATTAAGATAGTTGGCGTGGATTATACTAGGTGTAATGTTTATCTAAGGTTTTGAGTACACATTCTACGGCTTTTAGGTTGATAACAATTACACTACGCGTAATCGATTTATGTTTTTTTTAACTAAAGTATTGATTTTCGAAATCACAATGCATCAAATGTTATGGCAAGTTTGAGTAAATAATTCATTCATTACCAATAAGTATATAATATAGGAATATTAGAACCTTTAAAGATTGTAATTTAACATATATTATATAAATTACAAGGAATATAGTCAAATGTTCTAATTATTTAATAAATACTTAGTAACCGTAGAAAAATAACTGACACTTGACTTGTCTATTTCTCCGATTGCGTATGTCAAAAAACATAGTCCACTACGTATGCGTTTCTTGATATATGCCCTTGAAGAAATATCCTATTAAATCTGTTTAACTTATTTATCTATAATTCCTTATTGCACAAAATTTTGATTTTGACTTGTTCATGTAGAAAATAATATATGAAAATTTGTTACAGTGATTTATTGTTAAATTTAGTTAAGCCTAATTAATATTTAGGAAAAGGTTGAAATTGGGAGGTAGTAGTTAGAAAAAAGCGAGTTGCATTATAAATAATCCATTTAATGGTGGTTTCAAAAAATGAGTGTAGACACCTTAACTAACAAAATCGGGTCGATTCTGGAAGATATAGGTTTACGGATTAGGAGAATGGGTCATTCGCTGAAGTATTAATGAATGACCCATAACATATATTAATCTGTAACGCTTTTTGGTAAATATGCTTTTCTTCAAAAAGCTAGAGAAATCAAAGGATTTCGAAAATTTATAGTTTACCTAATTTGAAATCGTTACAGATTATTATTGGAATGCAGCTATACAATTTAGCCATTCACCTTTATGCGTTCTGTGGTTTGTCAGTCTTACAAAGACGATATGTCGGGAAAATTTGAAGAGTGAAAATTCAGAATAATTACCATAGTGCAATTGGTGTTTCTTACAGAAAGGCATAGTAATGGATAAAAATTTAAAGAAACTAGGAGAAAAGGGTATGAATTACCAAGAAGTTTGTTATAATTTTTTAAATGAAATATTTAGAAAATATGAATGCACAATTATAAAGGATAAGGACATTGCTCATACATTATTAAATATTTTAATAGGTACACAAGGAACTACAAGATTGGGGGCTATGCCATCTGAGGAAACAAAAAAAGAAATATTAAGGCGTATTCAGTTTAAAATAGAACAAAATAAACCATTAGAAGTATCTTGTTCGTGGGGGGCATTAAAAACCATTCCAGCAGAGAATAGAAATGCAGATTTAGCTGAAATTTTAACTTTAAGACAGTTTCATTCAATATGTGAGGCGGTCCAATCTGTTTATGAACCAGGAATTCGTTTTAATATTTATTTAGGTGATTCCTACTATATTTATCTATATGGAGATGATGATAGAATCAATGTATATTGTAAAGCAATGGAAAAACTTGCCATAAAATATCCTGAAATAAATATTATGTATTTAAGTGAACAATGTAATAAAAAGGGTAATGTTATGCAACAATGTGAAAGAAATTATCATTTGCTGCATGATTATTGGATGGATACAAATGACATATCTTTAGAAAAGTACAATCAAGTTCCATCAGCCATTCGATTATACGAAAGTGGATGGATAGGAGATATTACACCCGCAATGAGAAATTTTCACTTAAAACGTATGTCATCATTGTATCCAGAGGGAGGGCATGAATTTTGGACAGAGAAAATTATTCGTTTTTTTGCTTATGGTTTTATGTTAAGAAAAAGTGATTTAATGAATAGGCAAAGCGAAGAAACTTCTACTGTAGATTCTTGTTTGCTACGCGTTCCACCACCAGACTTTCCTCGCAAGTTGTATTCTAATCGTATAAGAATGAGAATTGCTCCAGATACAGTTATTAAAACATCAGCTCCACCTTGGACTGTTGCGGGAACCATTGTTGTTGATATAAATGGTAATTTGCATATGCGCTTGCTTGATGCAACAACATATAAGAACACAGAGATTGAAGAAGTAGATTTTGATGATACCGTTTTTAGAATATATAAAGAAGAAAAATAGAAAGAATGATTTAGTGTGTTGACCATCTGATAATCATGATATAGAGTGCTAAATATTTTGGTGACTTGCGATAGGAGATGTGGCAGTGTTTATGGTGATTGATTAAAATGAAATGAGCATTGCCATTAGGCCTAACTATAAAAAAATGCATTATTTTTTTGCTGTTTTAAATATCACATGATAGAGTAATGAATTTTGATGTATATTTTATTATTAAAATTATATAGTGTTTCCATCAGATTACAACTTTTTAATAATTTATTGTTCAAGACTTTGTGAGTTAAGTTGCTTTAATTGGTTCTACTAATTTTTCTAGATGTCGAGGTTTTATCCCAAAGTAGTAAATAATATTTTGGGTTCAGGTTTAACCTTTTTAGGCACTTAATAATGAAATCTTGCGCAAAAAGGCAAAATTATGATTCTGGTTTATCAATTATTATATCTTATAGTAAAATTTGCACCTTTCGAATCAGAAAAAGCAAAATATTTAAGAATTTTGGTAACATTATCTATTTATGAAAAAAGTTGTAAAGAAGTGATAGTGTTTCTAAAGTTGTAAAATAACTACACCAATTTTCCCAGCAGAGTTCACTAAATAAGGCCTGAATAAACAAGGCTTGTTAATATATCCATTCAGTTACTTTACTTTTTATCATTTTTGTGATTTCTATTAAAGTATCTGCTGTTATATTTACAAACAACGCTACCATGCTCTGTAGTGCATTCGTTAAATCCATGTCCTGTATATCATCACAGAATATGTAAAACAACTTGCCATAGGTCTTTTAGTTATTTTGGATCCGGCGTATACATTCCGGAATAATGTATATTGTAAACACATTTGTGGTATGAATACGTATCTATGAAAAAATGGTCAATTGAATATATTTTTTAAAATCCTTTATGAAACTTGGCACAGAATTTCAAAGCCGTAATTACAATGCCATGGTCTTGTATTGGCATTAAAGACCTTTATATTTGAGAATAACAGTTGTTAACTGATTAATATAGATATTAATATATATATTTTATGGAACTGTAAAGAAATAACTTAACAATCTTGATTGTCTATATCTTCGATTGCACAGGTCAAAAAGTCTCAACATAGCTCGCTATGCCTACGTTTTTTGACCTGCACCCTCGAAGACATGTCCTGCGCAATATTGTCATTTTATTTCTTTACAGTTCCTATCTATGCATGATATGCATGAAAATAAATGCACAGATATTTATCTGATGATGTTTGTTAAAGTTATTATAAAATATAGATTTATATTACAATGATAATATAGCTAAATTTACCATATGTGTCTATATTCACTTGGAGATATACCTTCAATTTTTTTAAATGTACGAGAAAAATAATGAACATCATCTATGCCGCATTCAATACCAATGTTTTCAACTGTTTTGTTGGTAAAACGTAAAAGTTGTTTTGCGTGTGATATTCTTACTTGAGATAAATAATCATTTATTGAAACACCAAATTGTTTTTTGAAAATTCTTGTCAAATAGAATTTATTGATATAGAACATATTGGCGAGATAATCTAAATATATTTTTTCGCTAAAATGTGTATCTAAGTATATTTTGATATCTATAAGATTTTGTTTTTTTGATGTCGACAAGTAAGTGTTAGGATTCCAACTCTCATACATTAATAGAGTTAATAATTTATTTAAAATTTCGTTAATATGCATATCTAATATATAGTTACTTGAGGAAGCAGATTCAAATAACTGTAACCAAATTTTTTTAAAGTCAGTTATTTTTTGGGGATGAAATGAAGGTTGCCCACCTCGCTCAAGATATTTTTCATAAATGATACTCATATTAATACCGTAGAAATGAATCCATTGTAATCTCCAAAGATTTTCAGAAGTTTGGTGTGAATATGTTTTTTGGCAATCTATAAAAACACAATCGTTTGGTTGTAGCATATATGTCGATCCGTTATATTCAAGTATTCCAGATCCGGATAGAACAATAAAAAAGAGGTAAGAAGTCAAATTGTGACGTTTATTAATGTGAATTTTTTGAGCTTGCAAATCTCCTATTTCTTGTAAATGCAATAAGCTTATTTTGGCAAAATTTGATGGGGTATAAAATATTCTTTGGGATTCCACTGAGCTGTCATTAAAAAGAGATGAAGTCATGTAAAATTCCTCCTTAAAGGTTTTATTTTAATATAATATAAAAGTCAATAAAATGCAACAATAAATCAATATAAGGAATTTAAATTTAAAAAAAAGTGGAATAATATGAATGTATCAGTAAGTAATTTATTTACCGTAAAAACAAAATTATACAAAATTATTAAAAATTAAGGAGGAAGAATTGTTATGGAAAAAAACGAAAAAATTTATGTTGCAGGGCATCGGGGAATGGTTGGTTCTGCAATAGTACGTAATTTATATCAACAGGGGTATACAAATATAATAACGCGCACACATCAGGAGTTGGATCTTTGTTGTCAAAAAGATGTAGAGAGCTTTTTTGAAACAGAGAGACCAGAGTATGTGTTTTTGGCAGCTGCAAAGGTAGGAGGAATTTATGCAAATAAAGAAGCTTTGGCAGATTTTTTGTATGATAATATGATTTTGGAAATGAATGTAATTCATTCTGCATGGAAATGTGGTTGTAAAAAATTAGAGTTTTTGGGATCCTCTTGTATCTATCCACGTATGGCTCCTCAACCCATAAGAGAAAAATATTTGCTAACTTCTGAATTGGAGAAGACTAGTGAGGCATATGCTTTAGCAAAAATTTCCGGTTTAAAATACTGCGAATTTTTAAATAAACAATATGGGATGAACTTTATTAGTGTAATGCCTACTAATTTATATGGACCTAATGATAATTATGATCCCAATCATAGCCATGCACTTCCCGGATTTATTCAACGTTTTCATCAAGCCAAAAAGGAAAATTGTCCTTATGTTACATGCTGGGGAGATGGAAGTCCTCTTCGTGATTTCTTATATGTGGATGATTTGGCAGATTTATGCGTGTTGCTAATGAATAATTATAACGAAGATGAAACTGTTAATGCTGCAACGGGAAGAGAGATAACAATAAAAGAACTGGCAGAGTTAGTTGCTAAAGTAGTCGGGTATAAAGGCGATATTTATTGGGATAAATCTAAACCCAATGGAACACCTAGAAAACTTTTGGATATAACAAAAGTTTCAATGCTGGGGTGGAAGTATAAAGTACAATTAGAGGAGGGCATTCGGTTAGCTTATAATGATTTCCTAAATACATGCGAGCCAGAGGAAAATTGTATGGAGAATACGAAATCATAGTATGATTAGTGTTTTGTTTGTTAGGGCATGGCTCTGTTCTATACTTAGGAGTTTTTCGGTGATTCAAAAAAGGAACTTTGGAGAACAAATAAACCACCTGCTATGCAGGTGGTTGGAATAGCCTAAGCGTTGTGTGAAAAGCCTCCCTTGATATAATAAAAGCAGGTTCGCAACTGTTTTATTAATCAAAGGAAGGAAGTCTGAATGGGCAATAGTAGTTTATCACACACAACATTGAATTGTAAGTACCATATAGTTTTTGTACCCAAATATAGAAGAAAAATAATATATGGAGAGGTGAAACAGGACATAGAAAATATTTTAAGTATGTTATGTAAGCGTAAAGAAGTACATATTGCGGAGGCAGAAATATGTCCAAATCATGTTCATTTGCTGGTAGAAATACCGCCTAAAATGAGCGTGCAGTATTTCGTAGGATATTTAAAGGGAAAAAGCACCTTGATAATTATTTGAGAGACATACCAATTTCATATATAAGTACGGCAATAGACACCTTTGGGGCAGAGGATACTATGTGGATACATTAGAAAAAAATGCAAAAAGATAGAAGAGTATATTCGGCATCAACTAAAAGAAGATTTGGAATATGATCAGATGTCTTTGCAAGAGTATATAGATCCGTTTATGGGTGAGCCAGTGAACAGAAACAAAAAAAGTAAGCCCAAGGGGCTAAGCAGGTAACTGAAGTTGCGACTGGCGAACCTTTCAATGAGTCTTTAGACTCCAGCACTGGAAATGAGCCCTTATAGGATGAAAACTAAACCACCAGTTAAGTTGATGGTACTGTTTCTCGTGATACTTACTTTGTTAAGCTAATGCTGCTAAATACTTAATAATATAAATTTCTGTAATAAAAATGGCGTATATTTTTTGTAGTATATGTTTCTTGTCATGGAGAAAAACTTTAAATATAAAATACTATTAATATTGTAGCAAACTCAAATTAATTCAGCAAAAACCAATAAATTCATTCAGTATAGATTGTTAAATCAGCAAAATATTAAAACTTATAAATTGTTGATATATTATATTAAGGGAGAAGAATTGTGAATATTATATTATTATCTGGAGGTTCAGGAAAAAGATTATGGCCATTATCTGATGATATTCGGTCTAAACAATTTCTTAAAGTATTTAAGAACGAAGATGGGAATTGTGAATCTATGATTCAAAGGGTTTATCGTTTGTTACGGAAAGCAGATCCCACTGCAAATGTAGTAGTTGCAACTTCTAAAGAACAAGAACCTTTTATCTATAGCCAGTTGGGAGATAACATAAATATTTCTGTTGAGCCATGTCGCAAAGATACATTTCCGGCTATTGTATTAGCCTCTGCGTATTTATATGACATTTGTGGTATTTCAAAAGAGGATCCGGTAGTAGTATGTCCTGTGGATCCTTATGTTGAATCAGACTATTTTGAGGCAGTAAAGGAATTAGACAAACAAGTGCAAAAAAGAGAAGCAAATATAGTATTAATGGGCGTAGAGGCTACATACCCCAGTGAGAAGTATGGATATATTATTCCTCAGAATGGGGAAAAAATTAGTAAGGTGTTAAGTTTTGAAGAGAAGCCAAATCCTATAATGGCACAAAAACATATTGAAAGAAATGCTCTTTGGAACAGTGGAGTATTTGCTTACAAATTAAGTTATGTATTAAATAAAGCGAAATCATTAATTAATTTTGTTGATTATCAAGAATTATATAACAGGTATGATACTTTGTGTAATATTAGTTTTGATTATGCTGTGGTTGAAAAAGAATGCAGAATGCAAGTTGTACGTTTTACAGGTCAATGGAAAGATATGGGGACATGGGAGGAACTGACAGAGATTATAAACGATAAAATTGTGGGTAATGCTATTATGAACGAAGAATGTAAAAATGTTCATATTGTGAATGAATTGAAAATTCCTATTTTAGCAATGGGATTGCATGATGTAGTGATATCAGCAAGTGAAAGGGGGATTTTGATTTCAGACAAAAATCAGTCGATTCATATTAAACCTTTTGTAGATGAAATAAACACACAATATAGATAGAACAAAAAGGTATAAGAAAGTTTTTTACGCTTAAGGAATTGTAAGAGGAAGTATAGTAATTTACATATTTCTATTATAAAGATTATTAAGATGTAAAATTTTAATTAAATACCTGATTGTTTTTATAACCATACTTTGTAAATAATATAGGAATTAGCAATTTTTTGTCTTTAGTAATAACAATACTTATTTTATAAGAAAAGTAAGTATGAATGTACAGGAGTTTACCGTTTATGAAAAATATTATTTTACAAAAGATTAAGGAATATTCATATACTGATAAAATTGCTCTAAATGAAAGTGGTATAGAAGAATCATTTGGTAAATTAGAGATAATCAGTAATAATATGGCACAATATCTTAGAAAAAAGTTGAATGGGAAGAAGCAGGTTCCAATTGTCATATATCAGAAAAGGGGAATTAAATTTATTGAGTTTATAATAGCAGTAATGAAATGTAATTGTTATTATATTCCTTTTGAAGATAATACTCCTTTAGAACGAGTGCAGTATGTTTGTGAAGACATTAGAGCGGAGTTTGTATTGACTGATAGTAAAAATGTAAAGTTTGAGGAATCTTGTACTATAATAGATTTGCCAGAGGGTGGAGATAAGACAGTTTTTTTAGAAACAGATGATGTGGAAGAGAATGATTTGGTATATGTAATGTATACGTCAGGAACAAGTGGGAGACCTAAGGGGGTAAAAATAAAATATGTAAATCTTGAAAATTTAATATTATCGTTTAATGACATATTGTATTATAAGTTTACACATTCAATAAATGTTGGAGTTATGGCATCTTTTTCGTTTGATGCTTCTGTAAAACAGATTTTTAATGCTTTATATTATGGACATACACTATGTATTGCTAATAGCACTGTTAAATATTTTGGACGGAAAATACATTCTTTTCACCAAAAATACAATCTTACTGTATGTGACTTAACACCCTCGCATTTAAAACTAATGATAATGCAATCAACACAGACTAAATCTCATATTCCTTATTTGATTGTAGGAGGAGAAAAATTAAGTTGGAGTTTATTGAATCAATATGTTAAATTTACTCAATATATTCCTGAATTTATAAATGTGTATGGTCCCACTGAATGTTGTGTTGATGTTACGTATAATTGTATAACAGAAAATGAGCTAATAGAACATAAAGATGGCGATGTTCCAATTGGTAAACCGTTAAAAAATACAAGTATAATAATCAGAGGAACAAGTAATGAAGTAATAGTAGAAGCCAATAAAAAAGGGGAGCTTTGTATTACTGGGAGACAGGTTGGAAATGGATATGTAAATATTGTTTCCGAGTCATTTACACAAGATTCTGATGAAGTTGAGTATCATTCAGGGGACATTGCATATTATAATGAAGAAGGAGATATTATTATTGTTGGGCGTAAAGATAGGCAGGTTAAAATAAATGGGAATAGAGTAGAACTTGATGAAATTACTAAAGTAATTGAACGATATTTAAATTTAATGTGTACAGTTATATATATACACAAGGAAGATAAAGATATCTTAGGTGCTTATGTTGTGTCAGATCCTATATCTAAAAAAGAAAAAATTGGATTAGACAAATATCTAAAAGACAGATTACCTTCTTATATGATACCTAATTATTTTGTATTTGATAATAATTTGCCTTTAACATCTAATGGAAAAATAGATGAGAAAAAAATTAGGAGTTTAATAGAAAAAAAAGAAAGTTGAGAAAGAATGTATGAAAGAAAAACTATTGCAAATAATTGCAAACCTTTGCGAAGAGAATTTCGAGGAAGAAAAATTAAAGGAAGCAAAAGATTTAGTGGATGATTTGGGATTTGATTCTATTAGTATTGTAGAATTATCCGTTGAGATTGAGGATAATTTTGGAATACATATTTCAGATGAAGATTTGGATATTGAAAAATTAAGATCTATTGAGTTTTTAATAGAATTAATTGATAGCGAAAACGACTAAATATTATATCCTAAACCAGATAAACTGGAACCAAAATTTTGCCATTTTGTCCAAGATTTTATTCTTAAGTGCCTATCGCTGGAGAGAGAAAGAAATGGTGATTAATTCTTCAGTAGCAGATTCCAACAGAATTTCGAAAGGTATTTTGAGAATGGGACATTTATCAATGGACAAAGAGATTGATTTCAGTTAATTGGACAACTGTTCTGTAGTGACATTCTCAACACATTCTACTTTAGTTTTTTGTTTTGACAAAATATTCAGATTGTTAGAACTAAAATTCCAAAGTCTGCCTATGAAATTATAGAAAGTATAGATACCTGAAGTTTCGCTTTACTCGGTTTCATGGAAATGGCATAGAAATAGGGTGGTTTGAGAGATGTAGTTAAGTCAGAGAGTGTGTTTCAAATTCAATGTACAACAAATAAAGTCTTTACATATAGGATAGTGTTTTAGGCATTTAAGAATAAAATCTTGCGCAAAATGGCAAATCTTGATTACAGTTTGTCCGTGTGAGATATAGAGGGTAAAGATAGAATACTCGAAACGCAAGGATTCATCAGCGTAGGACATGTCAATATGCAAGAATTGATTAATAATATCCTAGCACTACAATAAGCAAATTTAAACTTTTCTGCTAAAGTTTGATAAAATGAAACTCTCTCAATTAAGAAATATAGAACAATTACTGAAATTTCAGTCAAATTTTTAAGTTTCAAAATACATTTTCATTTTTGGGCTGAAGGAGTAGCACTTCGTCAGTATAGGTATTAAAGTTTGCTTTTCCTTCCAATATTGACATATTAAATGAAAAAAGATATTTGGAGGATACAGGTATGCCACAGTACATTGTGATATCGTTAGACGATTAAATGAAAAAATTAAGAGGGCTCATCTAGGAGGGAATGGTTATTGTACAAATCATACTCGGATATTGTTAAAGCTAGATCGGAAACCCGAAAATAAAGACTGGACATATGAACAAATTAAAGATACATACAGCAATAGGACGATTGTGAGTGTAGTAAAATGTTTTGTTATGGAAGGAATGGAATCAGCCCTTGGACGCAAAAAGAAACAAAACAGTCGTCGCAAAGTGACTAAGGATGCTGAGGCAGAATCTGTGCGATTGTCTGCTCGAATCCACCTAAAGGCTGGTCGTTTCGGACGATGCAGGCAATTGCAGATGAACTGATTCCTTTGGAAGTTGTAGATTATATAACTGACAGTACTGTATGGAACATAATGAAAGAGCGAACTTAAACAACATATGGCTTGTGAAGGAATGGTGTATTTCGAAGGCAGGGGCAGAAATTTGTGGCAGCTTTGGAGGATGTTTTTGAAGTATCCCGGTGTCCATATGACTCATTATGTCCTGTGGTCTGCATCGACAAAACAAATAAGTAGCTTATAAAGGAAAACCATGTCTCATGCATACCTGAATGTCAAAAAAAGCAGATTCAGTATATATGCACGACGGAGTTGCGGAGCTGTTTATGATTTCAAAACATTTTGTCAGCAGAAGCGAAACAGTTGTTTTACAAACACGGACTGTGGTAGATTTTGCAAAAATACCAAAGCATACGTTGGATGCTATGTTCTCAAGAACAGAAAAGATAATTCTTGTAATAGACAACCTGAACACAGCAGCCTCATTATATAAAACAGATAAGCTGGAAGAAGCACACAGGCTGTCAAAACGGTTTGAGTGCACATACGCCAAAACATGGAAGCATACTGGATATGGCAAAAACTGAAATAATTATAATGAGCAGTTAGGCACATGCAAAACCATTTGCAGATATTGATAGTTTTAAGGAACAAGTGCGTATTTGAACCATTAAGAGGAACGGTGAATGTAAGAAAATAGACTGGTAGTTTACAACGTAGGATGTAAGGATAAAACTGGTTAATGGGTATTCAACATCACTCTAAAAATTGCCTAGGTGGAGTGGGAAAATGAGTTTAAATTTGGCTAGTATTTATTCAGGTTTTCAATAACAAAGTTCTAATAGGTGTATATTAGAATCAATAGGTGATAAGTAAAATTGCCTTTAGGAGAAAAATACTCTATAAGCATTGGAATGAAGCACAGTATTTTTCGATGAATTTGTCAGGTGGTTTTGACATAATAGTGGGGAGTTTGAATAACAAGGAGTCTAAAAAATAATGTTTACGAGTTTAAAGATTCCGTGAGATTATCTTAACTAGGAGGAAAAAAGAATGATACAAACAACTAATCAAAAAAAAGCTTTGGGGAATTTATTGCAATACTTGTCAGCTAATAATGAATTTTATAGCAAGAAAATAGGATTTAATCTTGAAAATAAATCTGATGATGAAATTTTGAATAGATTTTATTATCTTAAACCTACTACAAGAGATGAGATTTTAAATAATTATATTGCTTGTCTGGATTTGAACTTTGTCAATTTGTTTTCGGATAAAAAAGCTTTGCTAAATTCAATTTTTAATATGGAAAATTTGTCTGATAATTTTGACAAAACAATTCAATTTTTTGGAAAAACATGGAATATAGAAAATACAAGTGGAACATCTGGGAGACCTTTTCCTATAATAAAGTCAGATAAAGAAAAGTTAGCTGAAGCTATGCATCTTTTAAAATCACGTAAGATGGTATATAAAAATGCAAAGGTGGAAAATGGAATGCTTCTAGTACATAAGGAAGACGAATTTTTGAAAAAAATAGATTTGCGAGGAGATATCTCAGAGCTGGGGAAGGTTATCCAGTATATGTTTCAAACAGAACCCAAATGGATTTTTTCATCGGCGTATATAATGAGTAGGATATTACAATATATAAAAATTTGTGATGTGCCATATGATTTTAGTAAATTAGATATACAATTTATAGAAACAACTAGTCAACAATTATTAGTAGAGGAAAAAAAAGATATAGAAGATATTTTTCACTGTAAGATGGTGAGTAATTATGGATGTAGAGAAGTTTGGAATATAGGGTATGAAGAAAAAGGAGATGGAAGATTTTATGTCAATACTAGAACATTGTTGGTAGAATTAATAGATGATAATGGCAATATTATTACTGATGAAGGTGTAACTGGGGATATCATTGTAACAAGTCTTGTGCATAAGACATTACCATTTGTCCGTTATTATTTGGGAGATCGTGCCAAGTTTTACTATGACGAAGATCATCGGTTATATATGCAATTGGAAGAGGGTCGTAAGATGGAAAAAATAATAGGAACGCCTTTTTCAGGAACATTTATTTTTCGAAATGTTTTACGGTCGATTAATTTTCGTTGTAAGATTAGGGATATAAAGAGAATACGTATTATACAAGAAACAGAAAATAATCTGGAGGTATATATAGATAAAGACAAAAAAAATGATAAATATTTTGAGAAGTGCTTTATATCTATATTTTATTCATGTATAAAAGACTATAAAAAATTTCACATTAAATTTATATATGAATATCCTTTTGAAGAAAGTAGATCTTTGTATAAACAGAAAGTTTATGAAACAAAATGTGCAAAACAGTGAGTGAGGATAAAAATATGATAAAAAATATTGGAAATAGAAATGGAGAGTATACTTTGGAACAAGTAAACTGCATTGAAGATACAATAAGAGTTGCGCTCGAAACATATGGAGAGATTTGTGGCATAATATATCTTATGTATATAAAATTGCAATATTGCTATAATTTATCAGATTATGTTAGCAAAAAAAAATATTCTCTTATAGGGATAATAGAAAAAGTATTGGATAGAGAATTGGGGATAAAAATATATAGAAAAGATACTGATAACTTTTATGCGACTATAGAAAACTTAATAAATGAGCAGAATCCAGTTTTAATATTGGGTAATTTAAGGGAATTATTTTATTCAGAACATTATATGGAGTCAGATTGGACACATTTATTTTATATTAAAGGTTATGACTCAATTAAAAGATTATTTTATATTATGGATAGCGCGCAATTTAGATCAAATGGGATTCAAAATTATTACGAATTTGTTATTCCTTATCAAGTTATGCATGATATGTACAAATCATGTATAAAGCTAGAAGGAGATAATGGTATACTTTATATTAAGAGTGATGATTTACAGAAAAAAACGAACGAAATAGAATTGATGAAGAAATTTCTTGAGAAGTATTTGAATGGGAGAGAAGATCAACCTTATGTAGAAATTACACTTATAGAAGAAATATTGGAAAAAAAATCACCTTTGCAAAGGTGCGAAAAAATAATGAGACTATTTCATTCTAAAGAAGTTCTTTATAATGAAATAGGAAAGCTTTTAACTAAATGCAATATTGACGAAGTATTATATGAAAAATATGTAGCACAAAAAAACGATTTTATAAAAGAACACAGAAAAATTAGTAATAAAATAATTTATTTACTATATAAGAATAAAAAAGATGATATTAAAGAAAAAAAAATTGAACTCAAAATGCAAGAGAAAAAAATAAGGCAGATTTTAGAAGAAATTTATTTTTCTTTACAGATAATAAAGGATGAGTCGACAGAAAAAAAACTAGCCGATTTTGAAAATAATCAGGATGAAATTATTTCGATATTAGAGGGGAAGTATAAATTTAGTTTTTGTGGTAATAGAGTTTTTAATTATTGGCAACGAGATGAATCACCTAAGGTTATCCTTTATAAAAGCCAAGCTCTTAATGAAGAGTTTTCTTTACAGGTAAGATTGTGTTTAAAAAAATATGAAGAGTATGACAAATTTTATGTTGGTTTATTTGTTAGGACAACGAAAGAAACATTCTATTTGTGGGGAATTAACTGTGGTGTTTCCTTAAGGCTGGAAAATACTGGCATTAATCCAAATATGTATGAAGAGTTTGTCTGTGAAGACAATATTAATCTTCAATTCAGATTTTATGAGGGAGAATATTTTTTTGGATATTCTTTTGGTAGAGAAAATTATAACGAGAAAAGTATATTTTTAGAAGGTTCGCCAAAAGAAGCAGGAATAATGTGCAAAACATGGGATAAATCAAATGAACTGCTTTTCGAATTTTCAAATATAAAATTATTAACAAATGTAACAGGAGAATAAGGGATGAATCAAACTGTCATTGAATTAAATAATGTGTGTAAGGAGTTTGTTTCAATAAGACGAGAATCAGGCTTTAAAGGTACTGTGAAAGGACTTTTTACAAAAGATAAGATACGTAAAATTGCAGTAAATGATATTTCGTTTAAAATAGTGAAAGGAGAAATTGTAGGCTATATTGGAAGCAATGGAGCAGGTAAATCAACCACTATAAAGATAATGACTGGAATACTGACACCAACTAATGGGCAGTGTTTGGTAAATGGGATTGAACCTTCTTCAAATCGAAGGAAAAATGCGAAAAATATTGGCGTAGTGTTTGGGCAGAGAACACAACTTTGGTGGGATTTACCATTAACAGAAACTTTTATTGTTTTAAAAGAGATTTATGAAGTAAGCAATCAAGATTTTAAAGAGAGGATGGGCTTTTTAAATGATATATTAGGTCTTGATGCCTTTATTCATAGTTCGGTAAGAACGTTATCATTAGGACAAAGAATGCGAGCAGATTTGGCAGCGGCATTATTACACAATCCTAAAATTTTATTTCTTGATGAACCAACTATTGGTTTGGATATTGTTGTTAAAGATAAAATTCGTCAGGCAATTCGTGAAATCAATAAAAATTTTAATACAACAATTATTTTAACAACTCATGATTTGAGTGATATAGAAGAACTTTGCAATCGTATTATAATAATTGATAATGGTAAAAAAATTTATGATGATATGTTATCAGAATTGAAACAATGTTATGGTAGTACTTGTAGAATTGTTTTTGAGCTAAAAGAGGTACCAGATAATATGATAGTAGAGAGGGTTAGAAAAGAACTTGAAGGTACTGCTTTTGATTACTATGACAATATTTTGACGATTAAGTTCGATTTTAGAGATTATTCTGTAGCAGGGGTAACTTCAAAAATAGTTTCTAATTTTGAAATAAAAGATATGAAAATAGAAGAGACAGAATTAACAGATATAATAAAAGGAATATATCAAAATAAGATATAGTATTATTTTGGAAAAGGCGCAGATGTTCCAGTATTCCATGCAGATGAAATTGTAGAGGATAACAGTGAGGATGGGAAAGCTTTTTGGCAGGATAAGGGCAGAAAGGAAACATTTAGGGGGGAAGTGAAAATGTTCCTTAGTGGGAAAAAGAATAGGTATGTTCAATGAGATTATCCTAATAATTAGTAAAATATTGTTAAAAAAATTTGGGATATTTAGCAGAAATAAATTTTCTCCTTAAAAAAATGGTTATATTATAACCTAAATTATGTATCGGATTATAACGAGGAGGAAAAGTAAGGATAGAAATAATTGATTAAAGTTAACAGAGTGGGAGGGTTTTATGATAAGACAATTTAAGATATATTGGACTTTTTCAGCAAATCAAATAAAATCAAATTTTGTTTATAAAGGCAGATTTTATTTTTATATTTTAAAAAAATTTCTAGGTATGTTTATTTATTACTATCTCTGGATGGCAATTTATGCAAGTGCCTTTTCTGACAAGATAGGAGGATATACACAAAATGAAATGATAATTTATATATTTATGTCGTATACAATATCGGATATAATTATGATAGATATTTCTACAGAAATTGGGAATGATGTGGTAGAAGGAAATGTTGCAATTAATCTTATAAAACCTATTAGTTATCGAATGAGTTTGGTTTTTAAAGCATTTGGTTTAATGATTTACAGATTAGTTATACCTTCATTGTTCATTTGGATTATATTGGAGATATATAAAGTGGCGAAACTTGGGATGGATGTAAGTAATCTATTTACAATAATCTCCTTTATGTTAAGTTTAGTTTTAAGTTTTTTAATATACATATTTTTTGATTATTGTTTTGGAATGTTAGCTTTTGTTACTACCTATATATTTGGTATGAATATAATTAAAAATGCTTTGTTAAATTTTTTGACAGGAAAACTTATTCCAATATCTTTTTTCCCACTTTTTATTCAAAAAGTTTTTGCATTTCTTCCGTTTGTGTCTATGACATATGTTCCGGTTTTGATCTATATGGGAAAATACTCAAAAATAGAAGTATTGGTGCAGTTAGGAAAGCAGACTTTATGGGTGATTATTCTTTATTGGTTTGGCTATTTTTTGTGGAATAAGGTACAAAGAAAAATGGTTATTTTAGGAGGTTAAATTTGAAATTGAGAAGTAGCAGATAGAGAAAAAGTAAATTGCATAACAAGCTATTGGTTGTTAAGAATAAAATATAGATGCAATACCTAATCAGGAAATGGGACAACAACATCATCAGTAATGATATAACCTTGTTGTTTTAGGATATTAAATGTCTGTGAGGTAGTGAGTTTTTTAGATTATTTGTGCACTGAACGAGATTCAAAAAAGTCATCAGGTATGTATGGTTTTAAATATGTGAGTATGTGCTAAATAGCGGTTATGAGTATGCGACAGATTGTAATGATGGCTTTATTTTGAGCGTGGTGTGTTTTTTATACGTTGGTAATGGTTAGTGATTTCAAGGGGGGGGGCTTGGATTTGATTGAACAAAAGCATTGAAATCTGCACCAAAATTTGTTTAAAATAGGAAACGGCATGGGAAATCTTAGTGAACTTTTACTTAACAGTCCCTTTGATTATTATGCCGATAACATACAAACTGTGAAATGAAGTGAATTGCTGTGGGGAAGACAGACATATCACCACTGATTTTAGCCGAGGCTTGGATAGTAGTCGTTGGATTTCTATCGAAATCTGGTACGGTTCTGATAAATTTAAAGGCGTTTTCGTATTTTTCACTGAGGCGAAAGATTTCCCGCTCTATTTGACTTTTGTGTTTATCCAGTTTGTAGATCTGGTTTAAATTTTACAGTTCGTTTAGGGCATATGGTCTCGTCAACAGCAGCCTGAATAATTTTACAGCATCCATCTACAAAGGGTGCCATGTCAGAAGTTTCCTCGGGGCGGTTGAAAAAGCTGTAATGGAATGTGAAGATTTGCCAAAATATTTGTATATGCGTCAGCCAGCTTAAGGTTTGATATTACAAGACAGTTATGGAAATGATTTTTTTCACTATTAATTATATGGGTGAGTTTGAAACGGTATCCTACAATTTCATAGAGCTGGCAGATGTCAGTAGGCAGAATAAAGGAAGATTTTATGATACACATATGTATAGATCGCAAATTCACTTTTCAGCCTTATGGTCGGTTTGGTTGCTTTTCGTAGATTTGTTGAATTTTCATTTGGAAAGAGTACTCCATAAGTTAAGTTTCTTAGGGGTATTAAAATCAGGTACCCAATACTTATCAGTAGCTTCCATGTAAATATCTATATAGCTGTGTTTTGCGATTCAGTTATGCAGTTTATTCAATACTTTGGAAAAGGAAGAAAAGCAGGTCTGCTTATATTCAGGTGATTATTGGACTCAGCAATGTCACTACAGGCAAGGCTCATGTTTTGTGGACATCAAGCTCACATCAGTTTTTACAAAGAATTTTAAATCACAAGATGTGGGGCAAAAGGATATTTTTTCAAAATGAGTTGTGGAATTTCAATAAAAATACCTCTGAAGGTATTGTGTGAAACAAGGTTTTTAATTCATATATTATGCGATTTTACAAAAAACAATTTTATAAAGTTACCTTTTGACCTCAGTATTATGACAATAGAATAACCTTCTTTAATTTATGTTTATAAGCTGACAGTGACTGGTCATTACACAAAATCAAGTTGACTTTGGAAGAGATAAGTTTAAGGGCTGCGGTATGCTCCATTCATTGATACCTTAACGGATGCCTGACAATATTTAATTATGTGGGAGTGTTGTTACTCACCTACACGTGTTCTGTATCGTGTCAGTCCTATAAAAGAAATTTTGACAGAAGGAAGATAGATTAAAAAGTGAAAAGCAGCAAATGGGTTTTATGGTTCTTTCTCATGTTTGGATATCCTGCCGGATTATGGTTTGATGGAATATTCAATTTCCTACAAAATTTGAAATAATGGGAACGATAAAATATCCAAAGTTCAGAAGGAACTGGTTTTATGATACATTGGTGCCTTTCGCAGAAGGGTGGACTAAAAATGAGAAGGGTTAAACGATATTTGAAACTTTATCAAATTTTTGCATCTCAGTACATTAAATCTATGATGCAGTCTAAAGTCGATTTTTTAATTGGTTTATGTGGTTTTTTTATATCTCAAGGAGCCGGAATAGCATTCTTGTATCTTGTGTTTGAACAAATTCCTTCAATACAGGAGTGGACATTTGAACAAATGCTTTTTATTTATGGATTTGCACAGATTCCGAGAGGAATCGATCATCTTATTACAGATAATTTATGGATGGTGTCATGGAGAATGGTTGTTAAGGGAACATTTGATAAATATATGTTACGTCCAGTAAATTTATTTTTTCAAATTATATGTGAGAAGATACAATTGGATGCATTTGGAGAATTAATTGTTGGTCTAATTTTAGTTTTACGTGCAATAAATAATGGAATTGTTTCTATAACTCCGTTTAAGATGATGCTTTTTGTGATTTCTGTTGTTGCAGGTGCAAGTATATATACTTCAGTTAAATTGTTTTTGGCATCAGTGGCGTTTTGGCTTAAAGACAGTATGGCATTCTTATCAACAGCATATGAGGTAGCAGATTTTGCAAAATATCCAATTGAAATATATCCGAAACCTATTCAAATAATAATAAGCACAATTTTGCCTTTTGCGTTTGTGGCATATATTCCGTGTACGTATTTTTTAATAAATAGTAATCTAATAAAAACTATTGGAATAGAATGTGTAATTGCAATTGTTTTTTGGATAGTTTCCTATAAATTTTTCATAAAAGGAGTGTCAATTTATGAGAGTTCAGGAAATTAAAATCAACTTAAAAAGATACCTTGTAAATGAACCATGATAAATGCAAGCTTTTATGTATTCCCAATCTACAAATTTTCTGTTATATTAAATTTGGTTAATGACGACTTCCACACAATTGTGAACGATTATTTCCAAACGCTGGAAGGAAAATAATTAGTGTCTGCTGCTTAATTGGCCATTTTCGTTTCAAGTACTTCTTGCCTGTTCCAGTTTGGAAACAGGCAAAGAAGTGCAAAAAGTATTTGTCTACGAAATCTAAACAAATTCGCGACAAATACAGACAATGCAACTTAACTGAATCTCTTTCAAATTTGTTGTTATCAGCCACATTCCGTAACAGCGTTTCGCAACACTAAATTCTCTTTCCACTTCAATCTTATCTGTATTGTCCTGATATTCAACTTTATTGCCATTACTTAATGTCATACACGGACGACTAAGTCTGGGATCGGATAATCTATCCCATTCTCTCTAACCGCGATATTAGGAAGAATCACCGTTTGATGCAAGTGCACTAGTATTGTTTCGTAAACGTATTTTAGCAAAAATGTTAACGGAAGCAAATGAATATATGCTTGGACGTAACAAGGATGACGACGTTAATACTCCAACTTCTGGCAGCGGCAAGGAAGAAACTGAAAATGATGGAACGTTGATACTTGATGCGGTTTGTGCTCCTGCAAATATCAGATATCCTCAAGATGTTTCCTCGCTTAATTAAGCACGTGAAAAGTTAGAAAAAATGCTATGGCGATTTCATAAAAACTATGTGTATATTCCGTTTGAATAGAGCACCTTTTCCGGAAAATCAGAGCACCTAAATCCGAAGATTTAGAGCAGACATTTCCGATTCACAGTGCAGTTCTCTATAATGAAGCCATGCACATGCAAATGTGTAAATTCATTACAGGAGGTCGATAACCATGACTGATTATCGAGAAATCATCAGACTAAACAGTCTGGAGTTATGCAATGTTGCTATTGCTAACAGCTTGTGTTGCTCACGCAACACGGTTTCTGAAGTGCTTAAGCTTACAGAAACACATTCTTTGGGGAGCCAATCCCTGATGTACTGACAAACAGTGATATTGAGCATTTGTTTTATCCGGACAAAGGCAATAATGAGGGAAGAAGGCTCCCTGATTATGAGTATGTCTACAACGAACTGGCTAAGCTCGGCGTAACACTTTCTCTTTTATGGGCAG
>ERZ808054.507-NODE-507-length-35655-cov-4.787762_pt1 | contig 35655 bp, 24 predicted proteins | sample MGYA00380201_ERZ808054 | MGnify/ENA primary metagenome ERZ808054 (study PRJEB31490, sample SAMN06133419) | mouse gut metagenome | isolation source: Z5_2 | host: mice | place: China: Chengdu | collected 2015-05 ...
CTGCTTCTCGGGCTGACATTGTTAATGTGGATTTATTTGCTTTTTGCGGAAAGGGAACGGAGAAACAGGCTTCTGTTCGTGTATGCGCCTTTGCTGATCGTTCTGCTGTTTCTGTTTCCGGTGAGCCGGTGGGTGTTTGTGGCAGCAGGGCTGGATGGGGAGACGTATTACCGGATCTTGTGGACGATTCCCATGGGAATCATTACGGTTTATGGTTTTTGCCGGTTATTTGCGGATCACAGAAGGATTGGAACGGCAGCAGGGGCGGTTTTGATCATCCTGTGCGGTAAGTATGTTTATCAGAGTGAATATATTTCCAAAGCGGAAAACCTTTATCACATACCGGATACAGTGATTGAAATCTGTGACTGCATTGAGCCGGAGAATCCGGATGCAAGGGTGTCCGCGGTGATGCCGCCGGAGCTGATCCATTTTGTGCGGCAGTATTCTGCCAGAATCAATATGCCCTACGGCAGGGAAATGCTGGTCAACCAGTGGAGCTATTACAATGCGGTGTATGAGGCTATGGAAGGCTCCGAGGTGGTGGATGTAGAGAATCTTCTCAAGGCGACAAGGGAAGAATACTGCCAGTATATTGTGCTTGCTCCGGGCAGGGAGACGCAGCAGGATCCCCTGACCTGCGGGCTGACGCTGAAAGACGAGATTGACGGTTATCGAATTTATGAAGATCCTGTCACGAAGGAAGTGGTGGATAGTTGGCAGGATTATTATGAGGAAGAAGAATAATGCTGTTTAATTCTCACGAATTTGTTTTTCTCTTTTTACCCCTTACCCTGCTGGGCTATGGGCTTTGCATACAGGGAAGCCGAAAAGCAAAAGGAATGCGGGTAAGGCTGCCCGATGCGTTTTTACTGGCAATGTCGCTGGTGTTTTATGCATGGAACAGTCCGAAATATTTACCCATATTGCTTGGCAGCATGGTGATAAACTTTTTTATCAGCAGGAAAAGGAAGCTGCTTGTGCCGGGGATCGTTTTTAATCTGGGGATGCTGTGCTGTTTCAAATATCTGGGGCAGGACGGCTTTTTTCCGTTGGCAATCAGCTTTTATACCTTTTCCCAGATTGCTTTTCTGGTGGAATGTCATAGAGAGAATGTAAAATATACGGATCCTCTTTCTTATGGGCTGTATGTAACGTATTTCCCCAAAATGATACAGGGTCCCATTGCTCTGCCGCAGGAGCTTTGTCTGGAACAGCGAAGGGCGGACTGGGAGGAGATTTACAGAAATCTGTATCTTTTTGTGCTGGGGCTGTTTAAGAAGGTGCTGATTGCGGATACTTTTGGGAAGGCAGTTGAGCTGGGATATGGAAATCTGGCTGCACTGAATTCTCTGGATGGCGTGGTTGTGATGCTCTCTTATACCCTGCAGCTTTATTTTGATTTCAGCGGTTATTGCGATATGGCTATGGGTATTTCGGGTATGCTGGGAATCCGGCTGCCCCTGAACTTCCATTCGCCGTACAAGGCTTCCAGTATCTTGGAATTCTGGAAGGGCTGGCATATCACGCTTACCAGATTTTTTACAAAATATGTATACATTCCGCTGGGGGGAAACCGGAAAGGGAGAGTCAGGACCTATGTCAATACGCTGATCGTTTTTTTCCTAAGCGGAATCTGGCATGGGACCGGCATCCAGTTTGTTGTCTGGGGAATGATGCATGGTATTTTATATGTGCTGACCAGAGCGGTTGTGGAAACCAAGCTGTATAAACGGTTTCAGGATTGGAAAGGAAAGCAGGGGGGATTTTTCAGGGCGATTCTTCATGGACTTGCTGTCCTTAGTACCTTTATATATGTCAATGTGGCATGGGTGTTTTTCCGTGCTCCTTCCGTCAAAGAAGCGGGAAGCTTGCTTTGGACAATTTTGAACCGGCAGGGAGGAAGGATCAACTGGGAGCTGGCAGGCTGCTTTAATCTGGATGAGTTCTGGTATGTGATCAAAGTCCTTCATCTGGACGGATGGCAGTATGCCCATTATATTTGTATGGTTATGATCCTTGCCGGTGTGCTGCTGCTTGTCTTTTTTGGAAAAACTGCAACGGATTACGTAAAAACAGTAAAGCCAAAACTGATTCACAGCCTGGCTATGGCAGTGCTGTTTATATGGAGCGTGCTTTCATTTAGCGGTGTCAGCTCGTTTTTATATGTAAACTTCTAAAAAGGGGTAACAGGATGAAGGGAAAGAGAGATGAAAAAAAAATAAATCCGTTCCAAAAAGCAGTGCTCTGTTTTTTGGGGGCTGCTTTGGCGGCATTATTGGCGGTTGCAGCATTGGTGGTGTATGTGGATCCTTTTTTTCATTATCACAGTCCGCTGCCGGGCTTCCCTTATCTGGTGGACAACCAGCTTTCCCAAAACCCGGGGATGGCAAAGCATATGGACTACGACAGTGTGATACTGGGGTCTTCCATGACGGTGAATTTCCAGACTACCTGGTTTCAGGAATTGATGGGCTTAAATACGATCAAATTAAGCTACAGCGGTGCTTTCCCTAAAGACCAGTCCAATATTATGAAAATTATCTTTGATCAGAAAAATAAGGATAAAAGGCAGATCAAAAAGGTGTTTTTGGGGGTGGATGTGATCACTTATACGGGAGGGGTGGAAGAAACCAAATACCCCATACCGGAATATTTGTATGATGACAACCTGCTGAACGATATCCGGTATGTTTTAAATAAAGATGTGCTTTTGAATTATATCCTGCGCCCTGTGGCGGATCCTGATCCTACGGATCTGTCCAATGTGTACGCAAGCTGGTGGACAGAGGAATATTACAGTGAAACCTGGGTGCTCCACAATTACACTTCTCCCCGGCAGGTGGAAGAGGAAAGTGATCCGGAGGATTTCGTGCGGGCAGTGGAAAAAAACCTTGCACAGAATATATGCCCTTATATTGAGGAAAGTCCGGAAACGGAATTTGTGGTGTTCTTCCCGCCGTACAGTATTTTGTTTTGGGATGAAGTGAAAAAGGAAAATCATCTGGAGGCTACCATCGAGACTTACAGGTATATTTCCAACCGCCTGAATGCGTATGAAAATGTGACGGTATATTTTTTCCAGGATCAGGAAGATATCATATGTGATCTGAACAATTACGCGGATTACAGCCATTATCACCCACGGTTTAACCGCTATATGGCGGAATGCTTTGCGGATGGAAGCTGCAGCGTGGCAAAAGAAGGGCAGGAGGGAAAGACCATAGACCAATATCTGGAGCATACCAGGAAGATCGCAACGGAGTTTGATTATAAAGAATTGTTGTCGCGAAATTCTTAATTAGCGGGGAAAGGGAGTTAGTATAGTGGATGAAATATCCCGGATTAAAACAATGCCTGGGCTTATAGAATTTTTGGGTAATAATCTAAGAATGCGCTCTCAGAGATGATATTAGCCCCCTGTTTTCAAACTTGCTTCGCTTCGGACAAAGAAAACAGGGGGCACATTTTCTGAGAGCGAATTCTTGATATTACACCAAAAATTCTATAAGCCCAAGCATCGTTTTAATCCGGGATATTTCATTTCCACGCTATGCAAATTTTCCTTTCTCCCGCTAAAAATCTAGCTATTGATAAAATTTTCACGTTGTGTAGCAACCTGCTAAACAGTAAATCATTTGACAATAGCCCGATGGTTTGCTTGTTTTCCGGTTGCCAAGAATAAACTCGTATCAACAATAAATTCTAAAGGAGTTCTTTAAAAAGCATCAGTACTTAGCGAGGTATTTTCGAACTTAGTACTGTTATGCTTTTTAGAGAGCGAGAGCGAGACAACCGCCAGCACAGCTGGCGCGTAGAATTTATTGTTGATACGAGTTATCGGTTAGCCACTTTGATTAACAAGCTAAATAAGAATTTAAGGGGGAAAATGAAAAATCTTCCGAAAGGGTTTTATGGCAGGAAAAAATATGGTAGAATAATGAGGTATGCAATAAAAGAAAGGTAGGTTTGATATGGAACTGACTAACATTAAGGATATATTCCGTGAAAAAGAAAAATATGCAGACACTCAGGTGACGATAGGCGGCTGGGTGAGGAGTAACCGGGATTCTAAGAATTTCGGATTTCTGGTGGTGAATGACGGAAGTTTTTTTGAACCTCTTCAGGTGGTATATTCCGATTCTCTGGCGGATTTTGAGGAAATTGCGAAGATTGGCGTAGGGGCTGCCGTTGTTGTGACGGGACAGATCGTAGTAACTCCGGGCGCAAAGCAGCCCTTGGAGATGCAGGCGAAGGAAGTAATGGTAGAGGGAGCATCCCCGTCTGATTACCCTTTGCAGAAGAAGCGTCACAGCTTTGAATATCTGCGGACCATTTCTCACTTGCGTGCGCGGACAAACACCTTTCAGGCAGTATTCCGGGTGCGTTCTTTAGCGGCATACGCGATTCACCGTTTTTTTCAGGAGAGAGGGTTTGTGTATGTGCATACGCCGTTGATCACGGGAAGCGATTGTGAAGGTGCCGGAGAAATGTTTAAGGTGACAACTCTGGACATGGAGCATGTGCCCATGACGGAGGAAGGGAAGGTAGATTACAGTCAGGACTTCTTTGGCAAGCCCACCAATTTGACGGTGAGCGGCCAGCTGGATGCAGAGACCTATGCTTTTGCATTTAAAAATGTGTATACTTTCGGACCTACTTTCCGGGCAGAGAATTCCAATACTACTCGCCATGCAGCGGAATTTTGGATGATCGAGCCGGAAATGTGCTTTGCAGACCTGAAGGATGATATGATGCTTGCAGAAAGTATGTTAAAATATATTATCCGCTATGTATTAGAAAATGCACCGGAGGAAATGGCATTTTTTAACCAGTTTGTGGACAAGGGGCTGTTGGAGCGCCTGCAGCATGTGCTTGACTCTCAGTTCGGTCATGTGACTTACACGCAGGCTATTGAGATTCTGGAAAAGCATAATGACGAGTTTGAATATAAGGTGCATTGGGGGAGTGACTTGCAGACTGAACATGAAAGGTTCCTTACAGAAAAGGAATTTAAACGGCCGGTATTTGTGACAGATTATCCCAAGGAGATCAAAGCCTTTTATATGAAGCTAAACGAAGATCATAAGACGGTAGCAGCCATGGACTGTCTGGTTCCGGGGATCGGAGAGATCATCGGCGGCAGCCAGAGAGAGGACAAGCTTGAGCTTTTGGAACAGCGTATAGAGGAGCTGGGTCTTAACAAGGAGGACTATGACTTTTATCTTGACCTAAGACGCTATGGCTCTGCCCGCCATGCAGGATTTGGGCTGGGATTCGAGAGATGCGTGATGTATCTGACAGGAATGGGAAATATCAGGGACGTGGTTCCTTTCCCAAGAACGGTGAAGAATTGCGAATTGTAGAATAAAAAACGGTAAGTAATTTGATATTTATATTTTCAGCAGAAAAGGAGAACAGATATGTCAGGGATGTTTATGCGTTTTCCGGAGGGAAAAGCAAAAGCCCTTACCCTCAGCTATGATGATGGTGTGGAACAGGATATCAGGCTGATCAGCATTATGGGGAAGCATGGGCTGAAAGGTACTTTTAATTTAAACAGCGGGGCGTTTGCAGCTGAGGGGACTGTTTATCCGGCAGGGCAGGTTCACCGCAGAATGACAGAAAGCCAGGTGAAGAAAGTTTATGGCAACAGCGGGCATGAGGTTGCAGTCCATGGACTGACCCATCCGTTTCTGGAGAAGCTGCCGGAAAATATGGCAATGTGGGAGCTTATAAAGGACAGAGAAAATCTGGAGAACCTTTTCGGGGTGATCGTCAGGGGGATGGCATATCCGTTTGGCACGTACAGTGATGCGGTGGCAGAATGTCTGAAAAAGGCAGGGCTCGTATATGGCAGGACGGTGATTTCCAGCCATTCTTTTGATATTCCAAAGGACTGGCTGCGATTGGAAGCAACCTGCCACCATAATGACCCGGAACTGATGCCTTTGGCGGAAAAGTTTATAGCAGATAAGCCTGCGGGGGATCCATGGCTCCTTTATCTTTGGGGGCACAGCTATGAGTTTGAAGCGGATGATAACTGGGACGTGATGGAAAAATTTGCTGATCTTGCCGGAAAGCGTGAGGATGTCTGGTATGCTACAAATATTCAGGTATATGATTATGTTCAGGCTTATGGGAGACTGGAATTTTCTGCAGACGGCAGGCAAGTGTATAATCCTACGGCGATAGAATTATATTTTGAAAAGGATGACGGCCATAAAGCGATGTGCCATGTTTTGCCAGGGGAAAAGAAGAATCTGTAAAAAGCAGATCAGCGCGGCTGGGGGATCGACAGGGAGGAAGAACCAGATGAAAATGAAACGGAAGAAATCAATACAACAGGTTGGGTATGTACTATTTCTTTTAATTGCCATTATCATCTTATTTCAATGGTATACAACGCGGAATCAGGAACGAATTGAGGAGAGAAACAAGAATTATGCGGCGGATTCAGCTCAATTGAAGGCTGTCCAGATTGATGACGAGCTGAGCAATGCGTTAAGCAGGATCAGTACATATGCATTTTTTGTGGAAGAAGGCCTTGGCGAACCTGTGGTCAGTGCGGAGATGCTGGAAAAAATAGAAATAAATTCCATGTTTGATACGGTGTTGTTTACAGACCGTGATGGGATTGACCATGCCTCAGATGGGCGTACTGCCGATGTGTCGGAACGTCTTTTTTATCTTGACGGAATGAAAGGCGGAAGTAATATAGAGATTGTTTTTGATCCTTATCTGGCTGATGAGACTATGTCATGTTTTTATACTCCGGTACACTATGACGGGGAGATCATAGGTGTGCTGCGGGGGGCATTTCTGGCGGAAGAACATCTGCAGAGCATGCTTTCTACTACCTATTTTGGCGAGATGGCAGATGTTTATCTTTGTACATCGGAAGGAAAGGTGATCGCAAGCTCTGTTGGCCATGACTATCAGGGAAATCTGATCGATGAACTGTTGAAATCTGGCGTGATTGATGAGAATGCAGCAACAAATGTAAACAATATTTTTGAAAATGGCGGCAAGGGGGCATTCATTTGTTCTTCACATTGCAAGACGGACAACATATGTGTGACCCATCTGCAGGAAAATGATTTTGTTCTTGTACAGACCTTTCCCAAGAATGTTACCCAGCGCATGGTAAGAGATGAAAATCTGGTGGGAATGCAGCTGGAAGCGATGCTGATTGGGTTATTTGCTATTTATATTGTCTTGCTGCTTATCCGTGCAGGGCGGGAAAAGAAGCAGTTAAGGCAGGATAACCGCGAGATGGGATACATTATCAGCGGCGTCAATACACTGTTTAACCGATTTACCATGGTGGATTTTGAGACAAACACATATCAATATCTGGCAGGTACGAAGCCGGAGAACAGCAACATTGCAGAGAAGGGGCAGTATGAAGAGCTGATCGCCCATTTGTGTTCCATCATGCTGGACGAAAATGAAAGTCAGGAGCTTGCAAAATCAATTTCCAAGGATGCGATCATTGAAGGGCTGGAGAACCAAAATGATGTAAGATTTGAGTGTCACGTGCTCCGCGGGGAAAAGCCAGAATGGGAGCATGTAAATATTATATGCCTGGAAAGGAAAAACGGCAGGGCAAGCAAGGTCTTATTTATCCGTCAGAATATAACGGAAATAAAGTTAAGGGAATTGAAGATACAGGCGGAGATGTCGCTGGCAAATCGCAAAGAAAGGCAGTACCGGATAGCGATTGCCTCCAGTGCATTTAATACTTTCGAGTTTAATCTGACGAAGGATCTGGTTGAGAATGATATAACACAGATATTAAATGGACAGAAGACTTCTTTGCTTGAAAAGGTAGGTCTTACGGCTCCCTGTAAAGTGTCAGAGTGTTTCGAAAAATGGAAAACATTTGTGCTTTCCGAATCCCTTGAGGATTATAGCAGAGTGGTAAATACGGATTATCTGAAGGAGCGCTTTGAAAAGGGTGATGCGGAAGTAGATGTTGATTATTGGGCTAAAGCAGATGCGAAAGAGGCGATGTGCGTCCGGCAGTCATTTGTTATGACGCAGGATAATGACACGGATGATATCATGGTCATGGTGGTAACTAAGGAAATTACAGAGCAGGTCCGCAGGCAAAGAGAACAGACGCGGGCTTTGCAGGACGCATTGCAGCAGGCACAGCACGCGAACAGAGCAAAAACCACATTCCTCTCCAATATGTCTCACGATATCCGGACGCCTATGAACGCAATTATTGGGTTTGCGACTATTGCTGTGAGCCATATTGATAATAAGGACCAGGTCAGGGATTGTCTGCAAAAGGTGCTTTCCTCCAGCAATCATTTGCTCAGCCTGATCAATGATATTCTTGACATGAGCAGAATTGAGAGCGGAAAGATGCAGATTAAAGAGCAGGAGTGTAACATTTCCGAAATTATGCACAATCTGGTCAACATTATCCAGCCGCAGATAAAGGCAAAACAGTTGGAATTGTTTATTGATACCTTTGAGGTGACAAATGAGGATGTGATAGCGGATTCGCTGAAGCTGAACCAGGTCTTTATCAATCTGCTGAGCAATGCCGTGAAATATACTCCGGCGGGCGGAACTATTTCCTTCCGGATCATGCAGAAAACAACCTTCCGCCATGGGTATGGTGATTATGTTTTTGTTATTAAAGACAATGGAATCGGGATGTCAGAAGAATTTGTAAAGCATATATTTGAGCCTTTTGAGAGAGAAGCAACTGTAACCCAGTCCGGTATTCAGGGAACAGGTCTTGGCATGGCGATTACGAGAAACATTGTTGAGATGATGAACGGCACCATCAGTGTTGAGAGTACGATGGGTGAAGGAAGTGCTTTTACAGTTGAGCTTAGCCTGAAGCTGCAGGATGTAGAAAAGAATGCGGAGCAGATCAAGGAACTGGACGGCTTGCGTGCATTGGTAGTGGATGATGATTTTAATGTGTGCGACAGTGTAAGTAAGATGTTAAAACAGATCGGCATGAGGGCTGAATGGACTACTTCCGGCAGGGAGGCTGCTTATCGCGCGAAACTTGCTTATGAAGAAGGAGACTCTTACCACACGTATATTATTGACTGGCAAATGCCGGAAACCAGCGGGATAGAAACAGCAAGAAAGATTCGAAAGGTGGTTGGGCAGGACGCTCCTATCATTATACTGACTGCATATGACTGGACTGATATTGAGGAGGATGCAAGAGCGGCGGGTGTTACGGCGTTTTGTGCAAAGCCGCTTTTCATGTCAGATTTAAAGTCAGTGCTTCTGGCTGCAAATGATATGGACCACAGTGAGGAAAAAGCAGCGGCATGGACGCTGGCTGATTTTAGCGGCAAACGTGTTCTGCTGGTGGAAGATATCGAACTGAACCGTGAAATTGCAGAAGTGATCCTGACGGAAGCAGGGTTTGAGGTTGAGACGGCGCCGGATGGAACAGATGCAGTGGAAATGGTGAAAAACTCAGATGAATTTTACTATGATGCAATTTTAATGGATGTGCAGATGCCGATCATGGATGGCTATGAAGCAACCAGAACGATCAGATCCATGCCAAGGAAAGATGTGAAAAAAATTCCAATCATTGCTATGACGGCAAACGCATTGGAGGAAGACAAAGAAGCAGCATTGAAAAACGGAATGAATGCCCATATTGCCAAGCCGTTGGATATGGATGTTTTTATCGAGGTACTGGGGCAGTTCCTTAAAGGGAGAACAAAATGAGTCTGGAAGAAAAAATAAAAAATATCATGGAGCGGTCGGTGGGTGACAGAGAAGTGGCAGGGGTGAATCTGCTGGTAGAAAAGGATGGCAGGGAGGTTTGCTATTGCCAGGCAGGGATGGCGGATCTGGAAAAGAAACGCCCTATGAGCAGGGATACTATTTTCCGTTTGTATTCCCAAAGCAAACCTGTTACGGCAGCAGCGGTAATGATTTTAATGGAGAGAGGGCTTTTGGATCTGTGCCAGCCTGTTTCTGACTTTCTGCCCGCATATGCCGGACAGTCCTACTGTCTTGAAGACGGAAACATTGGGGAAGATGCGGCAGGAGGGTCAATTAAAGAAAAACAGTATGCAGACGGCGCTTCTGCGAAAGCGGAAGTCAGACCGGTTATGCAGTCTATGAGGGTGTATGATCTTTTGCGAATGACCTCCGGACTGCTGTATCCGGATGATACGACTATGGCGGGAAGACAGACGGCAGCAATTTTTGAAAAGGTTGACAGGCTGCTCTATACTGAAAATGCCATGACAACCAGAGAAATTGCTGATGCGCTGGGAAAATCAGTGCTTGCTTATGAACCTGGCAACTCATGGCGTTACGGAACCTCGGCAGATGTATTGGGTGCAGTGGTGGAAGTGGTTTCCGGCATGAGCTTTGGAGAGTTTCTGGAAAAGGAACTGTTTGGACCTTTGGGAATGAAGGACACGGCATTCTGGGTACCGGAAGAAAAACAGAATCGTCTGGCATCGGTTTATGAAACGGTAAAGGAGCAGGGAAAAAATTCTTTGGTGAAGTATGAAGGAAATAATCTGGGAATTCGCAACCAGATGGACAGGCCGCCTGCTTTTGAATCCGGCGGAGCTGGACTGGCCTCTACGCTGGATGACTTTATGCGGTTTTCGCGTATGCTCCTGCAGGACGGAACATTGGATGGCGTGCAGATCTTAAAGCCTGCATCGGTGCGGTATATGACGGGCGGAGAGCTGATGGACCAGCAACAGAGAGCTTTTGAAAAATGGATCGGGCTGGAAGGGTTCAGTTACGGAAATCTGATGCGCGTTTGTAAAAAGCCTGCCCGCACAGGCTATATTGCCTGCGAAGGAGAATATGGCTGGGACGGCTGGCTGGGGGTTTATTTTGAGAACTTCCCGAAGGAAAAGCTGACATTTTTAATGGGAACCCAAAAGAAGGATGGAGGTACATTCGCCCTGACCAGAAAATTGCGTACAACAGTCCTTTCTGAGCTGCTTTAAATATAGGGAGAAAATCATGCGGATTGCAGTATGTGATGACGAGGAGGCACAGAGAAAACTGATTACAAAGTACCTGCAGGAGTGGGCTTTGGAGAAAAAAAAGCAAGCAGAGATCCTGGCTTTTTCCGGCGGGGAGAGTTTTCTGTTCCACTGGGAGGATGACCGGGCGTTTGACCTGTTGATCCTGGATATTGAGATGGGAAACATAAATGGTATGGAGCTGGCAGAAAAAGTGCGGGAAGAAAATGAGGATGTTCCGATTTTGTTCATTACCGGCTATGACAGTTATATGGCAAGGGGCTATGAAGTTTCAGCCATACAATATCTGCTAAAGCCTATGTATAAGGATAAGCTTTTTTCAGTTATGGATAAGCTGGTCAAGGGGAAGAAGCCGGAAGAAAAGCTGACCTTCCAGACGGAAGAAGGGGTTTTGTTTTTGGCACCTTCGGAAATCTGGTTTGGAGAAGCAGCAGGACATTATTGTATTTTGTATGTGGCACAGAGGGAATATCAGGTCCGGCATCCGATCACAGAGCTTTTAAGGCTCCTTGGCGGGCAGAAAACCTTTGTCCGGTGCCATCGGTCCTTTTTTGTGAACCTGCAGCATATTTCAGCAATTACCCGGACGGAAATCGTAATGGATGACCAAAGGCGGCTTCCCATAAGCCGTAGTGCAGTGAAGGCTGTAAATGAAGCTTTTATCCGAAATTATGGACAGTCCTGTCGATAACCTGCATTGCGGCTCCGGTTAATATATGTGAGGGAGAGTGGAAGATGATCTGGAAGATAACACTTATCCTAATTTCAATTTTGGTTGTTTTGGTGAATTTATTGCTCTGGTGGAAGTTTATTCCCCAAATAGTTGATAAAAGGATTGCCCGCTTTCAAAGTGATCTTGTGAGCAAATATTATGATGAGATTGAGATCACTTATCGTAAAATGCGGGGGTGGAGGCATGATTATCATAACCACATTCAGGTACTGAAGGCTAATCTGACGCTTGGGCAGTATGAGCAGGCGCTGGATTATTTAGGCAGGCTGGAAAAGGATCTTTCCTCGGTGGATACTTTTCTGCGGACGGGGAATGTGATGGTAGATGCGATTTTGAATAGTAAGCTCTCATTGATCATGGAAAAAGACATTGCAGTGGATGCTACCGCGATTGTTCCGCAGGACATTGCAATATCTGGAATTGACCTGTCGGTCCTGATCGGTAATCTGCTGGATAATGCGATGGAGGGCTGTATGCGGATCCCAGAGACAGAAGAGCGTTTTATCCGGATTTATGTGGATATTGTGAAAAAGCAGTTTTATATTTCTGTGACAAATTCCACAAACGGAATGGTAAAGAAGACCGGAGAGAAGTTTTTGTCCCATAAGCAGGGAACACATGGTTTCGGACTGCTTAGGATCGACAGTATTGTGGATAAATATCACGGTTATATAAACAGGCAGACGGAAAACGGCGTGTTTGCAACGGAAGTGATGCTTCCGCTGGTTTGAGTGCGCAGGGTGGAAGCCTTCCCTGCTCGATTGAAAATTGAATGATTGTTGCAATTCGTGCACGGAGAGATGTTATTCGTGCACGATTTTTTTTATGCAGGAAGTTTATGATATGATAACAGCGTGAAGTGATTCACAGATTGGTGTGGGCGTCAAAAGCAGCAGAAAGGAACAGGGCATGAAAAAATCAGAAGCGAATACATATAAGACTTATGGCTGGTTTAGCAACATCATTTATAATATGAAGTCCACCAGAGCGTGGGACAAGAAGCTGTTTTACAGTCAGCTGGTGCCGGTGATTCCCAATGTGGCAGGCACTTATCTTGGGGCGCTTTTGCCTGCGGAGATGGTGCGGGGGCTGGAAAACCGCTGGGACATCAAAGAATTGATCTTATATATTTTTTTACTGGCATTAGGAATATGTCTGGCACAGATACTGGTTGAAGTGTCAGGCAATTATATATGGGGAAACGGCGACAAATTGACTTTGTATTATGAGAAGATATGCAGCCATAAGATCATGAGCCTTGACTATGACAGGCTGGAGGACCCGGAATGCGGGAAACTGATCGGCAATACCTGGAATGTGATGCGGAATACTTATGGTTTCCGGGATTCCCTGCAGGCAATCCCGGTCGGGCTTAGCAATTTACTTGGCGTGATCTGGTATGGAATGGTGATCGGGCAGAAAAGCTTTCTCATCGTTGTGCTTGCCATAGTAAATGCTGTGATCAGTATGAAACTGCTTGGCATAGCAAGAAAAAAGCATTCCGGGCTTCATGAAAAGATAGGTGTTTATACCAAAGAATCTTCCTATATCAGCAAGCAGTCCATGGACAGGGCGGTGGGAAAGGATATCAGGATCTATCAGATGGCGGACTGGTTTTTGAAAAAATATGACCAGTCACTGAAAGGATCGGAGGGAATATTGAGAAAAATCAGGAATGGGTATTTCATCAGTGTGTCTACAGATGCGTTGATGGTCTTTATATTAAACTGCTTTTCTTATATTTATTTGATCAGCCTGCTTCTTAAGGGCGAGCTTGCCGTATCTGCATTTGTCCTTTACATTGGTCTGATCAGGAATTTTTCCAGTTATTTTAATTCGCTGATGGAAAAGATTGCTGATCTGGATCCGCTGGTGGTTGCCATGAACTATATCAGAAATTTTCTGGATCTGGAGGAAAGTCCCGGATGGTCCAAAGCAGGTATCGGGGAAGCGGCGCTTTCCCGGATCAAGGAGGAAGGGATTTGTGTAGAATTTAAAAATGTGAGCTATTATTATCCCGGAAAAGAGGAGGCTGCCCTTTCGGATGTGAATCTGGTCATCAAGACCGGGGAAAGGCTGGCGCTGATCGGGTTAAACGGTGCAGGAAAGACCACCTTTGCAAAGCTTTTGTGCGGATTTTACAGACCGAACAAGGGAGAAATCCTGATCAATGGCATTCCAATATCTGATTTCAAGAGAACGGAGTATTTTGAACTTATATCTGTACTTTTTCAGGACACTACTTTGCTTCCGCTTACCCTGGACTATAATCTGACCTGTGAGGAACCGGATCAGATTGACAGGAAACGGCTTGAAGCAGTTCTTAAGCTTTCCGGGGTATATGAAAAATACGAGAGCCTCCCGGAAAAGGGGGATACCTTGCTGGTGCGGGAAGTCAATGAGGAGGCAACGGATTTTTCCGGCGGAGAACGGCAAAAAATGCTTTTTGCAAGGGCGCTGTATAAGCGGGCGCGCCTGATGATCTTAGATGAGCCTACGGCGGCTCTTGATCCTATTGCAGAAAATGAAATGTATATGAGCTTCGCTACGGCGGCAGTGGGGAAAACCTGTCTGTATATTTCCCATCGGCTCTCCAGTACCCGGTTTTGTGACCGAATCATATTGATGGAGCATGGACGGATCACGGAGGAGGGAACCCATGAAGAGCTGATGGCAATGGACAGCCGGTACGCCGAGCTTTATGAGATGCAAAGCAAGTATTATAAGGAGCAGGATGAGCGCAGGATGCGCAGCGCTGCCATGGAAGATGTCTTTGAGGAGCAGGGGGAGAGTAAGGAGGCATTTTATGAGTAGAAAGGATTGGAACTATCTGTGGCGTTTGCTAAAAGATATCGGGAAAAGCAGGAAAAGTATTCTGGTCAATATCCTTGTGCTGGTGATATCAAGAGCCATGATGGTATATATAGGCATTGTGGGGATGGGGATTTTGCTGGATGGGATTTATGCAGGTGCCGGAATGGGAACGTTGATCCGGTATGTGCTGATGATTCTTTTTGGAACATTGTTTTTTACGGTATCTGCTTCCCGAGGTACAGAAAATTTCAACAGAATCAGAGATTTAGCGAGAGATTTAGAAGCAGGGGATATGAACCGTAAAAGCCTCTTCATGGATTATGAGCATTTGGAGGATACCTATGTGCAGGAGCTTAGAAGCAGGGTTTCTTCAAAATCCCGCTTTGGTGTCAGGGGATGGTTTCTATTTACTTTACAATGGACGCTTCAGGATGTGTTCTCGGTGATCATCGCCGTTGTGATCCTTTTGCCGATGTTTTTTGGAAGCAGCAGAAGTGAAGCTGGCGGCGGCTTTTTCTTAGGCGCTGCAGCTTTATGCGCAGCAATCGGATTGGCGATATGGGGAAATTACAAGGCAGGTATTTATTGTACAGTCAAGGCGGATGAGATTTACCGCACCATGGGTATGGAGGAGCAGTTTAACCGGGAACGGTATTATATGGAAATGCTCTCAGGAGTGGAATCCCAGAAGGATCTGCGGATCAATCGTCAGCAGGAGAGAATCGACCGGGAGATGGAGCGGATATGCCGGAGCCTGAAAGCGGGCAGGATGAAACAGAATGATTTTCATTTGAAGGGAGAAGCTGTTGGGGTGGTCACGTCTAATTTGCTGAGTTTTCTGGTCTATGCCTTTACAGGAATTTGTGCCTATAAAGGATTGATCAGCATTGGCAGCGTGGTAGTATATGCGGCAAGCATTGTGGAACTGACAAGGTCGGTGAGTACGCTGGCACAGATGTTAGGAAAGATGAAAGAAGTGTCCATGATCGCTAAGGACTATCTGGAATACATGGATCTTGATAACCGGAAACCGGCAGGAACGATTCCGGTGGAAAAACGCCGTGACAACCGTTTTTCTGTTTCCTTTGAACATGTATCCTTCCGTTATCCGGGAACAGAGCAGGACGTGATCAAGGATTTAAGCCTTTCCTTTGAAATCGGGGAACGGATGGCAATCGTGGGGAAAAACGGTTCCGGGAAGACCACCTTTATCAAGCTCCTTTGCAGGCTTTATGACGTGACGGAGGGCGTGATCAAGGTGAACGGCATTGATATTCGAAAATATGACTATAAAGAATACTGTGATCTGTTTTCCGTGGTGTTTCAGGATTTTGGCATGTTTGCATTTGCCCTTGGGGAAAATATAGCGGCATCCGGTCAGGTGGATGAGAAGAAGGCTTTGGAAGCTTTGGACAAGGTAGGGCTATTGGAACGTTTCAGGGAACTGCCTCAGGGATTTGACACCCATGTGGGGAAAGAATACCGGGAGGACGGCGTGAATTTCTCTGGCGGGGAAAGGCAGAAGCTTGCCATTGCAAGGGCAATTTATAAAGATGCGCCTTTCGTGATCATGGATGAACCGACGGCAGCGCTTGATCCCATTGCAGAGTGTGAGGTGTATGAGGGATTTGATAAAATGGTGGGAAGTAAAACTGCGATCTATATTTCCCACAGACTGGCTTCCTGCAGATTCTGCCAGGATATCATGGTGTTTGATAAAGGACAGGTGGTGCAGAGGGGAAGCCATGAACAGTTGAAGGAAAAAGAAGGATTGTATCGGGAACTGTGGAATGCACAGGCGCAGTACTATGGATAAGTTCCTGTTTTGATGAGAAAGTATTGACTTGAATGCATGTGTTTGGTACAATGTTCCAACCAACTTGGCAAGATATGATGCCCATGGGTATCGCAAAGTATAACTACCAGGAGGAAGTAACAATGGCTGCGGTGGGAAATGTGTATGAATCGTACAGGGTTGCAAAAAGAAATGTAAATTTAAGGAAGTACTTTCTGTTTTTCAAGCTTCGCTTTGCTATGGGAGTCCAATACCGAACGGCAACTATTACTGCGCTTACCACACAGTTAGTGTGGGGGTTAATGGAGTGTCTGGCGTATAAGACAATTGCGGAAGCATCAGGCGGCAGTCTGCCGATGGATTATTCATCGATCGTTTCTTATATATGGCTGAAGGAGGCATTGCTGGTGCTTTTTAACACATGGCATGCGGACAATGACATTTTTGGGATGATTCAAAGCGGGGATATTTCCTATGAACTGTGCCGTCCGGTTTCGGTATATTCCATGTGGTTTTCCAAAAATATCGGAGGAAGGATTTCAGAGGTCGTATTGCGGTGTGTGCCGGTTTTAGGGTGTGCATTTCTGATGCTCCGCCCCTATAAAATGGGATTGCCGGTCAGCGTGGAAGCCTTTTTGTTGTTTGTCCTTACGATAATATTGGGGATGGGTGTAACGGTAGCATTTTGTATGCTGGTCTATATGCTTTGCTTTTTTACCATATCTCCGCAAGGCTGGAGGATGGTGCTTACAGGTGCAGTGGATTTCTTATCCGGCAATATCATCCCTCTTCCCTTTTTTCCGAAAAGCTATCTGAAAATAGCAGAGCTGCTGCCCTTTGCATATATGCAGAATGTGCCGTTCCGGATCTACTGCGGGGATCTGGCAGGAGCAGCTATTCTGCCTGCTGTCCTGAAACAGATTTTTTGGATTGTGGTATTGGTTCTTTGCGGAATGCTGACATGGGAAAAGGTCAAGGCGAAAGTCGTGGTACAGGGAGGCTGAATATGACGGTGAAAAGAAATATAAGTCTGTATTTGCGGTATGCGTCCATGTGTGTCAGGAGCGCAATGCAGTATAAGCTGTCTTTTTGTCTGATGATCATCGGCAGATTTATCGTGGCGTTCGGGGAGTTTGCTGCGATCAAATTTTTATTTAGCGGTCTGAAAGAAATCAAAGGATATTCTTATGGGGATGTGCTGCTTTGTTTTTCCATCATACAGATGTCCTTTACCTTTGCCGAGCTGTTTGGAAATGGATTTCAGATATTTTCCGGCACGGTGAAAAGAGGGGAATTTGACAGGTTTCTGGTAAGACCCTGCAGTCCGGTCTTACAGATCATTGGAAGCAGATTTGAAATAGGAAGAACAGGACCGATGGTCACGGCGGTGATCACCTTATTGATCGGCATGAAAAACAGTCAGGTGAAGTGGAACGTGGCAGCATTTTTAACCCTGGCGCTTATGGTCATCGGCGGAACGCTTTTGTTTATTGGCCTGTTTATGCTTGGGGCAAGCTTTTGCTTTTTTTCCATTGAGGACACGTCTATGATCAATGTGCTTACTTATGGAGCGAAAGCCCATGGAAAGTACCCCATTGACATATACGGAAAAGGGATCATGCGGTTTTGCACCTATATCATTCCTTACACGCTTGTTCAGTACTATCCCTTGCAGTATTTGCTGGGAAAGACCACGCAGTGGAAGCTGGCATTTTATCCGATAGGGATTGTAATATTCCTGGCGATTTGTTATAGTGCATGGTGTCTGGGAGTCAGGAATTATAAGTCTTGCGGATCATAATATGAAAAAGATCAAGGATATGGATGTATGGCGGAAAAAGAAAATTCAAATTGTTTGGAGTTATTTGATTTTGATACGGCAGACTGGTTTAAAAATACCCTCGGTGATCCGACACCGGTACAGGAGGCATCCTGGCCTGCAATTGCATCAGGCAGTCATGTGCTGGTGTCGGCGCCTACCGGAATGGGAAAAACCTTGTCTGCCTTTTTGGTATTTTTAGACCGGTTAAAGGCGCAGGCGGTAAAAGGGGATCTAAAACAGGAATTATATTTGATTTATGTGTCGCCGTTAAAATCCTTGGCGGCGGATATCAGGGAAAACCTGAAAAGACCGCTTGCGGGCATTGGAGGGGAAGAGCTGGTCCGGACGGCGATCCGGACCGGGGATACCACCCAGCGGGAGCGGCAGCAGATGATCAAAAAGCCGCCCCATATTCTGATTACCACGCCGGAATCTCTTTACCTGCTGCTTACCAGCAAAACAGGACAGAATATGCTGTGCACGGCAAAGGCAGTGATCATTGATGAGCTTCACGCGCTGATCGATACGAAGCGGGGCGCGCACCTGATGCTGTCGCTGGCAAGGCTGGATGGGCTGTGCGGTAAGCCATTGCAGAGAATTGGTTTATCCGCCACAATTTCGCCGCTTTCGGCTGCGGCACAGTACCTGGCGCCTGAGCCGGTATTTATTGCCGCGCCAGCCATGGGGAAAAAGCTGCAGTTACAGGTATTGGGATCTTATGTGGATACCGGCAAAAGAAGGAAGGATCCCGTCTGGCAGGAGCTTTCGGAGCTGGTCTACCGGTATTGCCAGGGAACAAAAAGTGTGATCGCCTTTGTGGAGGGCAGGCGGTATGCGGAGAAATTGGCATATTATGTAAACCAAATAGGCGGTGAAGATTTTGCCAGGGTCCATCATGGAAGCTTGTCAAAAGAACAGCGAAAAGAGACAGAGCAGGCTCTTCGGGAGGGAAGGCTGCGGCTGTTGTGTGCAACCTCCTCCATGGAGCTGGGGATTGACGTAGGAGAGATCGGTCAGGTGCTGCAGGTAGGCTGCCCAAGGACGGTTTCCGGAACCATGCAAAGGCTAGGGCGTGCAGGTCACAACCCGGACCGGACCAGTGTGATGTATTTGTTTCCCCGGACGGCGGCGGAAAGCATTCTTTGCGGCATGACAGCCCAGCTTGCCAGGGAAGGGAAGGTGGAAAAGACCAATCCGCCGGAAGGGTGCTTTGATGTACTTGCCCAGCACCTGGTGTCCATGGCGGCGTTTAAAAGCTACGAAATAGATGAAGTGATGGAATTGCTGCCCAGGGCATGGCCTTTCCGCAACGTGACCAGGGAAGATGTGAAAGATATTTTGCGGATGCTGGCAGGGGATTATGAGCATCAAAGGGAAATTCCGGTGCGCCCCAGAGTTTTATACGACCGGATCCATGAGCGGGTCGAGGGAGATGGTTACAGCAGGATGCTGGCAATTTCCGCAGGCGGTACCATCCCGGATAAAGGACTTTACACGGTAAGGACGGAGGAAGGTGTAAAGATCGGGGAAGCGGATGAGGAGTTCGTTTACGAGACCCGGCTGGGAGACCGGTTTATTTTGGGTGCATTTGCATGGAAGGTGACGCACATCGGCAAGGATGCGGTGACTGTGACTCAGGCACCGTCAGAGGGCGCAAGGCTTCCTTTTTGGAAGGGGGAGCTGAAAGGCAGAAATAAAGAAACGGGAGAATTATTTGGAAAAATATTGCGTAAGCTGCAAAAGGCGCAGGAGGACGGAAAGCTGACGGATGCGCTTTTGCAGATGGGACTGGATGAGTCTGCCGCAATGGGCGGGGCGGAGTATCTGAAACGTCAGATTGCAGCTGTCGGAGGTCTGCCTACAGACAAGACGATCCTTGTGGAGCATTTTAGAGATCAGTCAGGAAACAGCCAATTGATGGTTCATTCTGTTTTCGGGCGGCGGGTCAATGGACCCCTTTCCCTGCTTGCTGCGCGGCTTGCCAGAGAAGAGATGCGCATGGATGTGGGCAATGTGGATGAGGAGGATGGCTTTTTGCTTTACGCCTATGGGGACAAGGCTATGCCGGAAGGATTATTGCAGCGGATAGACCCGGATACTTCGGAGAATATCCTGTCCGTCCTTCTGCCTTCCGAAGCTGTTTTTAATATGGCATTCCGCTATAATTGCGGAAGGGCGCTGATGATGGGAGCAAAAGGCTCCGGGCGGCAGCCATTATGGATGCAGCGCCTGCGAAGTGCGGAGATGTTAGACCAGGTGGTGCGGGAAAAGGAGCATCCCCTGATCCGGGAGACCAGAAGGGAGTGTATGGAGCAGCTATGGGATGTAAAAGGTGTCCGGCAGCTATTAGAGAAAATCCGCTGTGGGGAAATTCTGGTGAGGGAGATTTATGCGGAAACGCCTTCTCCCATGTCGCTTCCATTGCAGTGGGGGCAGGAAGCTGCTGTCATGTATGATTATGCGCCGACACCCAGAGGAATCCACAGGGCAGTGGAGGAGGCACTGAAGCAGGAAAAGGAGTTATTGCAGCCGGGAAAGCAGGAGCTTTCGCAGGTACAGGCAAGGGAGAAACTGCCTGAAGATGAGAAACAGCTTCATGCCCTTTTGATGGCAGAAGGAGATTTAGCTGCCGGGGAACTGGATGTTCCGGTGGAGTGGCTGGAAAGTTTAAGCGGGCAGGGGCGGGTCATTTATCTGGAACAAGGGCTTTGGATCGCTGCAGAACATATGCCGGCATATCAGGCTGCCTTAGAATTATGTACAGAGGATACGCATTCAGAAAAAGACGAAGAGTGTTTCGGAAAAACAGATAGTGAAACAGATATATGGGAGAGCAGGCTTCATATCGTACGGCGGATGCTCCGGTACCGCGGCGGAGCAAGCGTCATGCAGGTTGCCCGGCGTTATGGGTGGAAAGAGGAAGCGGCAGGAGCAGTGCTGGAGAAATTGTGCCAGAGAGAGGAAGCAGTCTGCCAGATGGAGCAGCGGGAAGAAGGGGCAAATGAGATTGCCGTTTATTACCATGCGCAGCTTTATAAACGTGCCAGAACGAAGACTTTAAAGAACCGCAGGGAAGAGATCTCTACCTGCTCTCCGTCTGCTTATGCATCGCTGCTGCTTTCACGGATAGACCGTTCTATGCCTGCGGCGGAAGGAGTAAGGGCAGCGATCGAAGGTCTGGCTGGTACGGCTTTCCCGGCAGCAATCTGGGAGGAAGTGTTGCTGCCCCGGCGCGTAAAAGGGTATCGGGAAAGCCTGTTAGATAGTCTTTTGGCAAAAGGGGAATTTTTCTGGCATATGGAGGAGGGCAGGATCCGGTTTGACGCTGCCAGCGAGATCGAATGGGAAAAGGAACCGCAGATAGACCAGGAACGACTGTCAGAGGAAGAAAGACTGATCGTTCAGGCATTATCAAGGCGCGGAGCCAGCTTTATGCAGGCCTTAAATAACCTGCTGTCGGGAGAACCTCTTTATGATACCTTGTTTTCCCTGATGGAAAAAGGAATCGTATGTACGGACAGCTTCCTGTCTGTGCGGCAATGGTTAAATAAAGAGAAGACGAAAAAATCTGCTGCCAGAGTGAGGGTAGGCACGCGGGTAAAAGCATTGCAGGCGGGGAGGTGGGATCTGGTCCGTCCCATCCGCCCATTAACCATTGAAGACCGGATGAACCGGTGCTTTGACAGGTATATGGTACTGTGCCGGGAGACAGCATCGGCTTACGGTCTGCCATGGACAGAGGCGCTTTCCATTCTTCGGATCCAGGAATATACAGGGCAGGTGAGGAGAGGGTACTATGTGGAGGGACTTTCTGGTGCGCAGTTCATCCGGAAAGAAGATTTTGGCGGTGTGACAGCAGCGCTGAGCCATCCTTCCAAGGATTTCTGCTGGATCAATGCAGCCGACCCTGTGCAGCCCTGGGGGAAATTGCTTGCCCACCAGCCGGACCGGGCTTTTGCCAATATAGCAGGTACGGCAGTGGCTCTGAGGGGCGGCGTGCCAGTGGCATTGTTTGAAAGACAGGGAAAGACTTTGCGGGTTTTGGAAACGGAGTATATGGAAGAGACCCTGCGGCTGTTTGTGGAAACCTACCGGAGAGGACAGATTTTTGCAGATAAAAGGCGGATCCAGGTGAAAGAATACCCGGAGGAGGCACAGAAAGCGCTTGCAGAAAGCGGGTTTGGAAGAGAAGTACAGGGTTATAGTTTGTACCGATAATTTCTTACTTAGTTGACACATCCAGTCCTGCTTGATAGAATAAAATCATGTACGAATATTATGATGAATGCTATATATAAAGGGCGGGAGGAAACGTCAATGTACCATTGCCATGTTCATTTTTATTTAATAGGCTGTTTGCATCACATCAGCGGAATCATTAAGGAAATGTCCCCGATGGAGCATTTTTCCCATGAGTTTACAGAGAGTGAAAGACCGGAGAAAGATCTGCTGGCAAAGGCCGATGTGGTCTTTATGGATCTGCAGGGGCTGGATATTAAAGAAACGGTGCAAATGCTGGTTTTAGGGAAGAAGAAGGAAGCAGAGATTATTTTGCTTACCAGCAGGGAAGAGACAGGACTTTTGCCGGAGGATTTATCGGATATTAAGGATATCTGGACGATTCCCATGTCGGATGGGGAAATCAGGTTCCGGTTCCTCAGATGGCAGCAGACCTATAAAATGGAAAAGGATTTCTGGCAGACCAGCCATTTTTTTGAGTCCACGATCAATTATATTCCTAATCTGATCTGGTATAAAAATACAGACGGAATCCATGAGAAGGTAAATGACAGTTTTTGCAGGACTGTAAATAAAACAAAGGAGCAAGTGGAAGGACGGGGGCATGCTTATATTTGGGATGTTGAGCATGACGACCCTGCCTGTATTGAATCGGAGAGGGAGGTTATGAGCAGCCGGAAGACCTGTGTGTCGGAAGAGACGATCCAGACAGGGGAAGGGCAGCGGATTTTGACTACCTACAAATCACCGTTATATGATCTGGACGGAAGCGTGATGGGAACGGTGGGTGTAGCGATTGATGTTACGCAGGAACGCGACTATGAGCGCGAGATTACCAAGAACAATGAATTGTTGGAAAAGATTTTTACCAATATTGACTGTGGTGTGATCTATCATAAGGTGGATGGGCAGATCATCAGAATCAACCGTGCCGCACTGGAGATCTTAGGGTTTCGGAGCAAGGAAGATCTTGTGGCTAACGGCTTTGACATGGTGGCATCTTCTGTCATGGATGAAGACAAGATAACATTAAGGAGTCGCATTCAAAGTCTGAAAAAAGAAGGAGACAATATTGGCGTTGAGTACCGTGTGAAGCATCAAAATGGGGAAATACGGCATGTGACGGGAAATGTAAAGCTTTTAAAAGAGGATGGGGAGCTGATCTATCAGCGTTTTCTTTTAGATTCTACAGTCCAGAAATTAGAGGAAAAGAAAAAGGAAAGGCTGCAAAATGAGTTGGTGCAGGCACTGACTATTGATTATAACCTGGTTTGCTTTTTTGATCTGGACACCGGTGAGGGATATCCCCTTCGGAATGACGATGGCAGCGGACATGCATTTGAATCTGTTTTTTCCGGCAATCTGTCATTAAGGGAAAGTTTGGAATTTTACATACAAAAATACGTATATGAAGAAGATAAGGAAATGCTGCGCCAGGCGCTTTCAGAAGAATGGGCGAGAGAAGAGCTGGCGGAAAAGAAGTTCTATTGCACCAATTATCGGATGATGCAAGAAGATAAGATCGTGTACTTTCAGGCAAAGGTAGTACGCGCGGGAATCTGGGGGGAGCATCATACGATTGTTCTTGGTTTCCACAGTGTAGATGAGGAAACCCGCGGGGAGATGGAGAAGAAGCGTATGCTTGAGGATGCATTGATGCAGGCAAATCAGGCAAGTAAGGCAAAGAGCGTATTCCTTTCCAATATGTCCCATGATATCCGCACACCCATGAACGCAATAGTTGGATTTACTACATTGGCGATTGCCCATATTGATAATAAAGAGCAGGTGCAGGAATATCTGGACAAGATCAATACATCAGGAAATCATCTGCTCAGTCTGATCAATGACGTTTTGGATATGAGCCGTATTGAAAGCGGCAGGATCCGTCTGGAAGAAAAGCCTTGCAGCCTGCCGGATATTTTACATGGGATACGAAATATCCTGCAGGCAGATATCCGGGCAAAACAATTGGAGCTCTACATTGACACGGTGGATATTTTTGATGAAGAAATTTATTGTGATAAATTACGGCTGAATCAGGTGCTTTTAAACCTGTTGGGCAATTCTGTGAAATATACGGGGGCAGGCGGCAGCGTTAGTTTGCGGATTGTGGAAAAGGCTGGTGCGCCTGCCGGATTTGCGGATTACGAGTTTTATATCAAGGATACCGGTATCGGTATGAGCAAGGAGTTTGTGGCGCATATTTTTGAACCTTTTGAGAGAGAAGAGAATACAGAAATTACCCAAATCCAGGGAACGGGCCTTGGGATGGCAATCACCAAAAATATTGTGGATATGATGGGGGGTTCCATTGTGGTAAGGAGCGAGCAGGGAGCTGGTACTGAATTTCTGGTATCTTTCAGGTTCAGGCTGCATTTAGAGGCGAAGGAGCCGCAGGTAATAATGGAATTAAATAATCGCAGGGCTTTGGTGGTAGATGATGATTTCAATACCTGTGACAGTGTGTCCTACATGTTAGGACAGGTGGGTATGAGGGCAGAGTGGACTTTGTCGGGGAAGGAAGCGCTGCTTCGCACCCAGCAGGCAATCACCAGAGATGACAGCTATTGTGCATATGTTATCGACTGGCTTTTGCCGGATATGAATGGGATTGAAGTTACTCGCAGGATTCGTAAGGCGATGGGGGATGAGGTTCCAATTATTATCCTGACAGCATATGACTGGTCTGATATTGAAGAAGAGGCAAAACAGGCCGGTGTTTCGGCATTCTGCAGCAAGCCTTTGTTCTTATCGGAATTGCGGAGCAGTTTATATTCTGTCTTACACAAAGAAGAAGAAAGAGAAAGTGAAGATACATCTCTGGCACAGCGTACCGGGCGTATATTGCTGGCGGAAGATGTGGAGTTAAATCAGGAGATTGCGATAGCAATCTTAGGGGATGCAGGGTTTGATGTGGAAATTGCGGAAAATGGGCAGATTGCTGTGGACATGATAAAGAAATCCGATCCCGGTTATTATCAGGTAGTGCTGATGGATATCAGGATGCCGGTAATGAATGGCTACGAGGCCACCAAGGTAATCCGCAGTCTGGAGGATCCCCATTTGGCATCCATTCCGATTTTGGCTATGTCTGCCAATGCTTTTGAGGAGGACAAACGGGAAGCATTGAAATGTGGAATGAACGGTCATATTGCCAAGCCGATTGATGTGAACCGGCTCTTTGAGGCGCTGGATGAGGTATTGGTTAAGAATTAAAATTTTTAAAAAAAGAAATTTCTTCTATACTAATTAGGAAAAATATGTCATAATTTGATTATCAATTTCAATTGCTTATTAAAAAAGGAGGACAAGCATTTATGAAAAAGAGAGTGATTGCAATGATTCTTGCAGCAGTGATGGTGTTTTCACTGACGGCATGTGGGTCAGGCAACAGCAGCAATGAGGCAAGCAGCGATGCTGCGCAGGATGAGAGTGCGGGCAGTGAAGACGCTGGTGGGGATGCGGATGCCGGCGGGGAAAATGCTGGTGACAGTGGAGAAGCGGCGGTTTCTGACATGAATATCGCAATGATCACCGACTCCGGTGATATCACTGACCAGAGTTTTAACCAGACAACTTATGAGTCCTGCAAGACATGGGCGGAGCAGAATGGTGCCACCTTTACTTACTATAAGCCGGACAGCGATTCCGATGAAGCAAGAAATGCAAGCGTTGACCAGGCAGTGGCAGGCGGTGCCAATGTGATCGTTATGCCAGGCTATATGTTTGCGGCGGCAGTCGTTGCACAGTCAAAATTATATCCTGATGTGAAGTTTGTGGCATTGGATGTAAGCGCAGGCGATATTTGTGAAAAAGGTGTAGGCGAGGGCTATGACTATAATCCGGATAACTGGAATGTGGCGGATTATTACAACACGGATAATGTTTACTGCTGTACTTATCAGGAGGAAATTTCCGGTTATATGGCAGGATATGCAGCCGTTAAGTTAGGTTATAAACATCTTGGGTTCTTAGGCGGCATGTCTGTACCGGCGGTTACTCGTTTCGGATACGGTTATGTGCAGGGAATTGATGCAGCAGCAAAAGAGCTTGGGATTGAAAATGAAGTGGAAGTCGAGTATGTTTGCGGCGGACAGTTCTATGGTGACGCAGACATTACGGCAGCTATGGATACATGGTATGGAACCAAGAATGTCGAAGTGGTATTTGCATGTGGCGGTGGTATTTTCACATCTGCAGTGGAAGCAGCGGTCAAGGTGGATGGCAAGGTGATCGGCGTTGACTCTGATCAGGCACCCGTTATTGACCAGAGTGGCGAAGGACTTACCGTAACTTCAGCTATGAAGGGTCTTGCAGCAACTGTTAATACAGTTCTTACGGACATTAAGGATGGCAAGTGGGGTGATTATGCAGGAAAGATTGATAACCTTGGTATGGTTTCCGAGAATCCGGAAGAGAACTATGTTCAGCTTCCTATCGGCAGCACCCAGTGGGCTGACGGTTTTACAGAGGATGATTACCGCGCACTTGTAAAATCCTTGTATAATGGGGAGATCACTGTATCTAGTGACATTACAGCTATGCCTGAGACAACAGTGAAGGTAACAGATTACGGCAGCGTTAAGTAAATCACGTATTCTGTAAACAAAGGGAGTGGGCTTTCCTGCTCCCTTTTTTGATATAAAACTAATCAAAAGGAGAGGAGGTATGTAAAGGATGGTGAATTATGCGATAGAGATGCTGAATATCACAAAGAGATTTCCGGGCATTATTGCAAATGACAATATCACTTTACAACTGAAAAAGGGGGAAATCCATGCACTTTTGGGGGAAAATGGCGCAGGGAAATCCACGTTGATGAGCGTACTTTTCGGATTATATCAGCCGGAAGAGGGTGAAATCCGCAAGGATGGGAAAAAGGTTACGATCAATGACCCGAATGATGCCAATGCGCTTGGAATCGGCATGGTGCATCAGCACTTTAAACTGGTGGAATGCTTCAGCGTTCTGGATAACATTATTCTGGGCGTGGAGACAACCAAAGGGGGGTTCCTCCAGAAGGAGGAAGCAAAGAAAAAAGTGATTGCATTGTCGGAAAAATATGGACTTTATATAGACCCGGATGCCTTGATCGAGGATATTACAGTGGGGATGCAGCAGAGGACCGAAATTCTGAAAATGCTTTACAGGGACAATGAGATCCTGATTTTTGATGAGCCTACAGCAGTATTGACGCCTCAGGAAATCCAGGAACTGATGGCGATCATGAAGAATCTGGCTGCAGAAGGAAAGAGCATTCTGTTTATTACCCATAAGCTTGCCGAGATCATGCAGGTAGCAGACCGCTGCAGCGTATTGCGGAAGGGAAAATACATAGGGACGGTGGATATTAAGGACACCACGCCGGAGAAGCTTTCCGCCATGATGGTAGGGCGGAATGTAAATTTTGTGGTGGAAAAGAAACCTGCCAGACCCGGGGAAGTGATCCTTGACATCAAGGACATGGCCGTTGCTTCCAGACGTCATAAAAATAATGCGGTGAACAATGTGTCCTTGCAGGTGCGCAGAGGCGAGATCGTCTGTATAGCCGGTATCGATGGCAATGGGCAGACGGAATTTGTGTATGGTCTGTCCGGCCTTGAACCGTTAAAGGGCGGAACCATTATGATGAACGGCAAGGATATTACCCATATGTCTATCCGCGGGCGTTTGACTTCGGGAATGAGCCACATTCCGGAAGACCGGCATAAACATGGTCTTGTGCTGGACTATTCATTGGAAGACAATATCGTGCTTCAAAGATACTTTGAACCACAGTTTACGAATAAAGCCGGATTTTTGAAACGGAAGGAGATCAGGGAATACGCAAATGAGCTGATCGGCCAGTATGATATCCGGTCAGGGCAGGGGGCAGCGACCATTGCAAGGTCCATGTCCGGCGGCAATCAGCAGAAAGCAATCGTGGCCCGGGAGATCGACAAGAATCCGGAGCTGCTGATCGCAGTGCAGCCTACCAGAGGTTTGGATGTAGGTGCCATTGAATACATCCATAAGCAGCTGGTGGCGCAGAGGGATGCAGGAAAGGGTGTTTTGCTAGTCAGCCTGGAACTGGATGAGGTTATGAATGTGTCAGACCGGATCTTAGTTATGTATGAGGGCGAGATTGTAGGGGAATTTGATCCGAAAAAGGTTACGGTAGAAGAGCTGGGGCTTTACATGGCAGGCTCAAAGAGAAAGGGGGCGGGTGCAAATGCGTAATTCAGGAGAAAAAGAAAGCATCTGGAGAAATAATGGTTTCCAGACGATCGTGGCATCATTGCTCTGTATTATCATAGGTCTCTTTGTGGGATATATCGTGCTTCTGATCATCAATCCCGGCGGGGCAGGGAAAGCAATTGTTGCAATTTTAAAGAACTTCCTTTATTACCCCAGTGCAGCGGCGGCGATGAAGTATTTCGGAACCACGCTGGTGAAGGCATCTGCACTGTTAATGTGTTCTTTGTCCGTGCTGTTTGCCTACAAAGTGGGGTTATTTAACATTGGTGCTGCGGGACAGTATGTGGCTGGCGCAGGCGCCTGTCTGTATTTTGGCTTAGGTCTTAATATGCCATGGTATGTATGCCTGCTGGCGGCGATCGTGGTTGCGGCATTGGCGGGAGGAATTTCAGGGGCATTGAAAGCTTATTTCAATGTGAATGAGGTTATTTCCTGTATTATGTTGAACTGGATCGGTCTATATTGTGTAAATATGCTGCTCGCTCAGGTGAAGGAGCAGTCCACCCCTTATACGAAATCACTTTCAAGCACCAACAAGAGCGCATTGCTTCCTGATCTGGGATTGAATAAGCTGTTTTCGGATAATGAATTTGTAACATTAGGCCTGATTTTGGCTGTGGTCATGGCGATTGTGGTGTGGGTAGTTCTGGAAAAGACCAGATTTGGCTATGAGCTGAAAGCAACGGGATTGAACAAGCAGGCTGCAAAATACTGTGGCATGAAAGAGAAGAGGAATATCATATTGACGATGATGATCGCAGGCGGTCTGGCAGGTTTTGGCGCAGGGATTTTTTATCTTACAGGGATTGAGCAATGGATGGTGCAGCAGACTTCCGTTCCGGCTATGGGCTTTAACGGGATAGCGGCGGCGTTCCTCGGCGGGTTAAATCCTATTGGAACGGTCTTTTCCTCTTACTTCATCCAGCATATCACCAGCGGTGGCACTTATGTGGATAAAACGATGTATTGTACGCAGATTTCTGATCTGATCTCTGCATTTATTATTTATTTGTGCGGCTTTGTGCTTTTCTTTAAGATATGGCTGAACAGGTTTTTGGATAAAAGAGACGAGAAACAGGCTGCAAAAGGACAGAAAGGGGGCGAAGCATAATGTTGTTATTGATCCAGTATACATTAATATTTGCTTCTGTTCTGGTGCTTGTGGCACTTGGCGGATGCTTTTCGGAACATAGTGGCGTGATCAATATCGGTCTGGAAGGAATCATGGTAATGGGCGCTTTAGGCGGTGCGCTGATGATGAAGTATTTACCAGAAGGTGCGGCGGCGTCTGTTGTGATCCTGCTGGTGATTCTGGCAAGCGTTCTGGCAGGTATGATCTTTTCCTTGCTTTTGGGGGTTGCGGCAATCCGGTTTAAGGCTGACCAGACACTGGCAGGCACGGCCATCAATCTGTTAGGACCGGCAGCGGCTGTGGTTCTGGTAAGGGCGATCAACACAGCAGAAAGTGTGGATAATGTGTCCTCAACGGTTGCTTATGGACAGGCAAAAAAGGCTTTTATCATGAACATAGGAAAATTTGAGTTTAACTGGTTTATGCTGATTGCTTTGCTTTTGCTGATCGGCGCTTATGTGGTCCTCTATAAGACAAGATTCGGCTTAAGGCTTTGCGCATGCGGGGAACATCCGCAGGCAGCGGATTCCGTGGGAATCAATGTTTACAAAATGCGCTATGCAGGCGTGCTGATCTCCGGCGGTCTTGGCGGTCTTGGCGGTCTGGTATATATTACGGCAGGCGTCAGCGAATGGAAATTTGAAAACGGCGTGGCGGGATTTGGATTCCTTGCTCTGGCGGTTATGATCTTCGGGCAGTGGAAACCGGTGAACATTGGCCTTGCAGCCTTGTTGTTTGGTCTGTTCCGCGCCCTTTCCAATGTTTATACAGGATTTGATGCGCTGGTGGCTCTTAAAATTCCCAGCACAGTCTACAATATGCTGCCTTATATTATCTCTCTCGTGGTGCTTGTGTTTGTTTCCGGGAAATCAAGGGCGCCTAAGGCAGAAGGGATTCCTTATGATAAGGGGCAGCGTTAAATAAGGAGGAAGGATCATATGAAGAATTATTCAGAGGATGAAAGCAGACAATATCATATACAGGTGGCACAGGGCGAGGTTGGACGTTATGTGATCATGCCGGGAGATCCCAAAAGATGTGTGAAGATCGCCCAGTATTTTGATGATCCGGTTTTGATTGCAGATAACAGGGAATATATTACCTATACAGGAACCTTAGACGGCGTTAAGGTCAGCGTGACTTCCACGGGAATCGGAGGACCTTCCGCGTCCATTGCCATGGAGGAGCTTTGCCGGTGCGGTGCGGATACCTTTATCCGCATCGGAACCTGCGGCGGCATGCAGACGGAGGTAAAGAGTGGTGATGTAGTAGTAGCCACAGGTGCGATCCGTATGGAAGGAACCAGCAGGGAGTATGCCCCCATTGAGTTTCCGGCGGTGGCGGACCTTTCCGTAACTAATGCGCTGGCGGGGGCAGCTAAGAAAAAAGGGTATCCCTTTCATGTGGGTGTGGTCCAGTGTAAAGATTCCTTTTATGGACAGCATGAACCGGAGACAAAGCCGGTAAGCTATGAGCTGATGAATAAATGGGAAGCCTGGAAACGATTGGGCGCTCTGGCATCGGAAATGGAATCGGCAGCATTGTTTATTGTAGCAAGCCATCTGCATGTGCGTGCAGGATCCTGCTTTTTGACAGTTGCCAATCAGGAGAGGGAAAAGCTGGGACTGGAAAACCCGGTGGTACATGATACGGATATGGCGATTCAGGTCGCGGTGGAAGCAATCCGTACATTGATAAAGGAAGATGCATAAAAGAAAGGAGAAGATCAAAATGGAAGTGAATGAAATCTTAAAGCATGTGGACCATACGCTGCTTCTCCAGACAGCTGCCTGGGGGGAAATCAGGCAGATCTGTGATGACGCCATGAAATACCATACGGCATCCGTATGTATCCCGCCCTGTTATGTGAAACAGGCAAGCGAGTATGTGCAGGGGAAAATGGCAATCTGCACGGTGATCGGTTTTCCTAACGGAAATATGACTACAAAGGCAAAGGAATTTGAGACCAGGGATGCTCTGGCAAACGGAGCCACCGAGATTGATATGGTGATCAATGTAGGATGGGTGAAGGATCAAAATTATGAACTGATCGAAGAGGAAATCCGTACTCTCAAGGAAGCCTGCGGGGAAAAGATTTTGAAGGTTATTATAGAAACATGCCTTTTGACGGATGAAGAAAAGGTGAAGATGTGTGAGATCGTGACCAGGGCAGGGGCTGACTATATTAAGACCTCCACAGGTTTTTCAACCGGCGGGGCGACCTTTGAGGATGTTAAGCTGTTTGCGGACCATGTAGGACCTGATGTGAAGATCAAGGCGGCAGGCGGGATTTCCTCTATGGATGATGCGGAGAAATTTCTTTCTCTGGGCGCAGACCGGCTTGGAACAAGCCGTATTGTCAAGCTTGTGAAAAATGAAGAAGCATCCGGCTATTAAGGAGGCAGAGTATGGACCAAAAGATGATAGAAGAAATGATCGGGCTTGCCATAGAACAGCTCCGGTATTCTTACGCACCTTATTCCGGTTTTAAGGTAGGGGCGGCGCTCCTTACGAAAAAAGGGAAGCTTTATACAGGCTGTAATATTGAAAATGCGGCTTATACCCCTGCCAATTGTGCGGAGCGGACGGCATTTTTTAAGGCAGTCAGCGAAGGGGAAAGGGAGTTTCAGGCAATCTGTGTGGCAGGCGGGAAGGACGGGATCCTGACGGAATATGCAGCGCCCTGCGGCGTGTGCAGGCAGGTGATGATGGAGTTTTGTGATCAGGATACCTTTCAGATTATTCTGGCCATCAGCAAGGAGCAGTATGAAGTTTTTACCTTAAAGGAAATGCTCCCATTGGGGTTTGGACCGCATAATCTGGCATAAATAAAGAGGTGAGAGTAATGGAAAAATATAAGAGAGTGTTTGTGATCGTTCTGGATTCTCTGGGGATCGGTGCAATGCCCGATTCCCCCCGGTTTGGTGACGACGGGGTGGATACCTTTGGGCACATTTTGGAAAAAATGGGAACATTGGATATCCCCAATTTAAAAAGCCTTGGGATGTTAAATCTTCACACAGCAGGGGAAATGACTGGTGTGGAAAAGCCTCTTGGGCGGTATATGCGTCTCGGGGAGGCAAGCAACGGCAAGGACACCATGACCGGGCACTGGGAAATGATGGGCATTAAGACGGAGAAACCGTTTAAGACATTTACGGATACCGGGTTCCCGCCGGAATTGATCGCGGAGCTGGAAAAGCAATGTGGAAAAAGAGTGATTGGAAATAAGAGCGCCAGCGGTACCAAGATCATCGAAGAGCTTGGTGAAGAAGAAATTGCCACCGGGGCAATGATCGTCTACACCTCTGCGGATTCCGTGCTTCAGATCTGTGGCAATGAGGAAACCTTTGATCTGGCAAATCTGTACCGGTGTTGTGAAATCGCCAGGGAAATTACCATGAAGGATGAATGGCGGGTAGGGCGTGTGATCGCAAGACCCTATGTGGGAAAGAAGAAGGGGGAATTTAAGCGGACCAGCAACCGCCATGATTATGCCTTAAAGCCTACAGGCATGACGGTGTTAAATTCCCTGAAGGATGCCGGGCTGGACGTGATCGGAGTTGGCAAGATCAACGATATTTTCTGTGGGGAAGGGATTACGGAAACCTACCATTCCGACAGCTCCGTCCATGGCATGGAGCAGACGATTGAAATCTGTAAAAAGGATTTTCACGGTCTGTGTTTTGTCAATCTGGTGGATTTTGACGCATTGTGGGGGCACCGCAGAAATGTGGAAGGGTATGGAAAGGAAATAGAAAAGTTTGACCGCAATCTCGGTGTTTTACTGGGAGAACTGGGAGAGGATGACCTGCTGATCCTGACGGCGGACCATGGAAATGATCCTGCCTATACCGGTACGGATCACACCAGGGAATACGTTCCCTTTATTGCTTATGCCAAAAAGATGGCAGAGGGAGGCAGGCTGGAAAATGAAGATACTTTTGCAGTGATCGGGGCATCGGTTGCAGAAAACTTCGGCGTGGCTATGCCGGAGGGAACGATTGGAAAGTCCATTCTTGACAAGCTGATGTAAGATGGACAGCCATCAGATGTATTGACAAAATATACAAATAAAAATATAGTTATATTAAGATAACGTATGGCATCAGATTTTAAATGAAACTGTAAACAGCGGAGGGAGAGAGAAGGAGGAAAGTATTATGGCTGGAGATGTAGCATTAAATCCAACCCGGTTAGTGATCGCGGCAATTATAGGTCTGATTATTTTGCTGGTGCTGATCATCAAGTTCAAGATTCAGGCAATGGTTTCTATTTTGATCGGTGCGATTGCCATTGGCCTGGTGGCAGGTATGCCTTTTGAGGACATTGTTACGGCGGTAAATGATGGTATTGGAAACACGTTAAAGGGGATTGCGCTGCTGGTAGGCTTAGGATCCATGTTCGGCGCTATTTTGGAAGCTTCGGGTGGCGCCCAAAGTCTTGCGGTGACTATGGTAAAGCGTTTTGGGGATAAAAAAGCTGCATGGGCGTTGGGAATCACAGGTCTGGTTATCGCCATGCCGGTATTTTTTGATGCAGGTCTGATCATTTTGATCCCATTGGCATTTTCGCTTGCCAAAAGGACCAATCGTTCTTCGCTTTTTTATGCAATCCCGCTCCTTGCAGGACTGGCAGTAGGACATGCATACATTCCGCCTACGCCGGGTCCGGTATTGGTTGCAACCATGCTTGGCGTTGATCTTGGATGGGTGATCATGATCGGTATCGGATGCGGCGTGGTTGCCATGATCGTGGCAGGTCCCGTCTGGGGTGCAATCTGCGGAAAGAAGCATTATATCCCGGTTCCGGACCATGTTGCAAACCAGGCGGATTTTGATGAATCCAAACTGCCCGGTTTCTGGACAATCGTGGGCATCATTTTGATCCCTCTTGTGCTGATCATTCTGGATTCAGTTTCCAGCGTGGTTCCGGCGTTAAGCGACGTGGCACCGATCTTCGGTTTTCTGGGCGAACCCTTTGTGGCGCTGCTGATCGCAACCGTGATCGCAATGTTTGTGCTTGGGATGAAGCATGGCTATACCTTAGAAGAACTGGAAAAGGTCATGACTAAGTCTTTAGAGCCAACCGGATTGATCCTGCTGGTAACGGCATGCGGCGGCGTGCTTCGTTATATGCTGCAGTATTCAGGACTTGGTGATGTGATCGGTAATGCGGTTTCTTCCGCAAACCTTCCGATAGTAGTAGTGGCTTTTATTGTGGCAGCTCTGGTGCGTATCTGCGTAGGTTCCGCAACGGTGGCAATGACCATGGCAGCAGGCATTATTGCGGCAATGCCCGGCATTGCGGATCTGTCTCCGTTGTACCTTGCATGTACCACAGCGGCAGTGGCAGGCGGCGCTACCGTATGCTCGCACTTTAACGATTCCGGTTTCTGGCTGGTGAAGTCACTGGTCGGTATGGATGAAAAGACAACGCTTAAGACTTGGACGATCATGGAAACACTGGTAGGCGTTTCAGGATTTGTTGTAGCGCTTATTATATCTTTCTTTGCGTAAGGAACTGTTACGAGTTCATGAGAATTTCAGAAAAGTATTGGGAATGGAGGGTTTTGGATGGAATTAAAAAGTCAGGAAATGCGAAAGCTTGCACCGGAGCTTGACCCGCTCCGTATCGGAACAGGATGGAAACCGGAGGATCTGGAAAAGCCCCAGGTCATGATTGAAAGTACCTATGGCGACAGCCATCCGGGAAGCGGACATCTGGACATTCTTGTAGAGGAGGTCCGGAAAGGCGTGGAGCAGGCAGGCGGACACGGTGCCAGATATTATTGTACCGATATGTGTGATGGCGAGAGCCAGGGAACGGATGGCATTAATTACAGTCTGGTAAGCCGTGAAATGA
>ERZ808054.508-NODE-508-length-35643-cov-8.609599_pt1 | contig 35643 bp, 35 predicted proteins | sample MGYA00380201_ERZ808054 | MGnify/ENA primary metagenome ERZ808054 (study PRJEB31490, sample SAMN06133419) | mouse gut metagenome | isolation source: Z5_2 | host: mice | place: China: Chengdu | collected 2015-05 ...
GTTGACTGACGACAACGCGGCGATGGCGTAAATAGCGAGTGCTAAGTGTATGAGGGATTAGGAAATGCTGTACTAGCCTACTTCAACTTATACCCCAATCCCCTCACAGTTAGTAGGTGTTCCGGCTTGGAGGGATTGTCCTCTAATTTTTCCCTGAGATGCCGTATATGAACCATGAGCGAATTTTCATAACCATAGCTTCCATCGGGCCATAGTGTATCGCACAGCACATTCATGGAAAGAATACGTCCTCTGTTTTCACATAGCTTTTTGAGCAGTATAAACTCCTTTGCGGTGAGCATATAGTCCTCTCCGTCCACGCTGACGGTCCCTGCACCCCAGTCCACCAACGCTTTTCCAATTCGGTCTGAACCCGTTTCGTCATCAAGATTGTAGGTTCTCTTGAGCACTGCCTTTACCCGCAGCAACAGCTCTTCCGGCAGAAAGGGCTTTGTGATGTAATCATCTGCCCCCAAGCCAAGTCCTCTCAACCGCGCATGGTCTTCATCCCGCGCAGAGAGAAAAATCACCGGAAGCCTGCTGCCCCTAATCCTTCTGATCTGCTCAAACAACGTAAAACCGTCTCCGTCTGGCAGCATCACATCGAGCAGCACAAGCTCATACTCATTTTCCTGCGTTTGCCGCAGCGCCTCCCTGCAATCTGCCGCACAGTCTACATGCTTATACCCTTCCTTGGCAAGCAATTTTCCCACCATCTGTAACAATTCTGTCTCATCGTCCACCAACAGGATTCTGCACTCATACTGCATCATATGCCACCACTCCTTTTCCAGCTGCTACAAATTCCTCTTCCCTATGCCCTCCATGCGTCCACCAGCTCGTTAGCCTAATTCACTTTAGCACCCGCATTAATATAGAAGATATCGTATCACGCAGTTTATGCAGCGTCAAGAACATACACGCAATACAGCGTGGAGCCAACGCAAATTTAAGGTTATCATAAGCTTTCTGTTTTCATCTCCTTTCTTAATCCTCAATAATTACAATATCTTTGGCTGAAAAATTTAACGCCTTACAGATTGCCGGAACGACTTTCGTTCTTCCCACTCTATTTCCTTTTTAAAGCATTAGATACAGCCTGTTGGCTTACGCCGCCTTGTTTGGCTATCTCTGTAGCTGTGATACCACGTTCAGCCATTGCTAGGTAGATTTTCTTTATGTCGAGTTTGATTCTCATTCTGTTCTCCTTTCTTTAATTTCTAATTAACTTTTTAAATCATTTGCTTTACGATCACATTGTATCAATCATTTGATTAAATCCAAGAACTTTTTTGAATCTTTTGCTTTATTTTTTTTCATCATTTGATATACTACTTTCAATAGGCGGTGAAAAAATGAGCATTGGAAACACTATGCGAAATATACGTAAAGAAAAAGGAATGACATTACAATAAATTGCCGATGCTATGGGTTGTTCTCCACAGCTAATTTCACAATATGAATCTGGCAAACGACAGCCAAAACTAGAAACAAAAAAGAAGATAGCTACTGCTCTTAATGTACCTCTTTATGAGTTAATGGGTTTTGATGGAAGTATTCGGATTAATCCAAACCCTGAAATGAAAAGACTAGATACAGAAATAGAAGAACTTATCAAACGACAGGCATCAGGCGAAAACCTTACGAAAGAAGAACGCCAAAAAATCTTTGATTATATAGAACGTACCAAAGAAAGTTTTTTTCGCATTCATGAATCCGTTGAAAGCATAAAAAATGTAATTGAAGGACTTGGGGAAAATGTTTTGCTCTCTGATTATAGAAAATTAAATGTATCTGGAAAAACAGAAGCCCAGAAAAGAATTCATGAACTAACCGAAATCCCTTGATATACCAAACCAGACGCCCCCAAGACTAACCCTCCACCAGAGGAGCAATAGGATACATTGTACTAACCCACATACAATAACTTTGAAAGGAAGGTATACATTATGCACAATCGTGAATTTGCCAAGAAACTGATTGACCAGATACCCGAAAACAGAATGTATTATGTAATTTCATATTTGCAGGGAGCCTCTATACCAGATGAAATTCCCAATGCAGAAACCATCGCGTCTATAGAAGAACTGGAAAACGGAGGCGGCACTTTATTTACTGGCAGCACAGAAGCTTTGTTTGCTGAACTGATGGAGGAATAACCAATGCTTGATGTCAGATACTCCACAAAGTTCAAGAAAGATTTTAAGTTATGTGTGAAGCGTGGGTATAAAATGCCCCTGCTCCAATAAGCTATTGATACATTGGGTATTCCCGATTGAGGAATTACCATCAACAGCCGTTATACCCGTATATCGGCGGCTGAGCACGTCACAAGGGATACTACAAATCAAGGGATACTGACCCCATAATTGCCGGGTGGAGTCTAATCAAATCCCCCTTTTAGACAATTATTTAGCAACCAGCGCAATCTTGCGCCCGCATTTCAAATACACTATTTTACCGATTTCAAATCGGGGAATTACTGCACCATGACAATATAATATGCTTAACCGGGGAGCCGGGGGACGTGCTCTCACCCAATCCGAGACCCAACGGAAGGTGGTGGGTATTATGACTACATATGAGGAATTTATGGTGCTTTTGACTATGGGACTTCTGATCGTTGCAATTCTGAATTTGAAAAATAAAAAATAGCCGTCCTGTTCTTTGGCGAGAATAACGGCTATTTTTAACTTGATACTATTTCGCCGGGTCGGGTGACTAGCACTCACCTTCCGGCTCCCCTGTTAAGCATATTATAAGCGAATGCACTGCTGTTTGTCAACATGGAATATAACGCTGGCTGTTATTTTTATACTCAAAAAGGAGAATGATACAAGTGTACCCTTTACCCATGATGAGCTTGTAAAGCTGTGGCAGCATCGAAATATCCCATGGGTAGATGCCGCACTCATATACACATACTCTGGTTGGAGAATATCGGAGCTCAACAAGATGCCTATAGAGAATATCAATCTGTCTGACTGGACCTTTAAGGGCAGAATCAAAACTGCTGCTAGTAAGGACCGAATTGTGCCAATTCATTCAGCGATACGTGACATGGTAACAAAACGAATCAACGAAAATGGAAAATCTATCAACAATCCACTAGTAGTGTAAATTTCATCAATTTTTCCCGATTATCAACAATTCAAGAACACCGCAAAATCAACGCTTTCAGCATATCGAGTTTGTCAGGAAACTGTGCAAATTTAAGGTTATCATAAGGTAAACATCATACTGTCTTAAAGCAATCCTTCTATAATTATCAATACAGACAGCACACCGCACACTAAAATACAACAAATTATAAGCCGCCCACAGGCGGCATGGAGGATAGTGTGAAAAATAAATTTTTCACACGGCAAATTTGTGCTTACGCCCAAATTCGCAGATTTTGGTAAGAAAGGAGATTTTTATGATGACAAACATTATCGAAACCCACAGTCTGACAAAAGGCACCGGCAGCCAGATGCGCGTAAACCACCTTGACCTGCGTGTCCCAGAGGGCTGTGTCTATGGATTTCTTGGGCCAAACGGCGCCGGCAAGACCACCACTCTCAAACTACTTCTCGGACTGCTCAGGCCCACCGATGGCACGATCACCCTGCTCGGACAGAGAATGACAGACAAAAACAGACTCGCAATCCTAAAGCACACTGGCAGCCTCATAGAAAGTCCCAGCTTCTACGGCCATCTCACAGGACTAGAAAACCTACAGATTATCGCCAAACTAAAAAAAGTCCCTGCTGGCGAAATTACAAATGTGCTCCAGACTGTGCGCCTTTATGAGCAAAAGGACAAGAAGGTCAAACAGTATTCCCTTGGCATGAAACAGCGCCTTGGCATCGCAATGGCGCTGCTTGGCAATCCGCGCCTGTTGATTCTCGATGAACCGACCAATGGACTTGACCCTGCCGGCATTCAGGAAATTCGGGAATTTATCAAGAATCTGCCCGTTCTTCGCCAGATCACCGTCGTTGTCTCCAGCCATCTTCTGAGCGAGATGGAGCAGATGGCGGATATGGTCGGCATTATCAACCATGGCGCGCTTATTTTTCAGGGAAGCATGGCAGCGCTTGAAGCGCAGGGCGAGAGCCTTGAAGAAGTATTTCTCAAACTGACAGGAGGCGGGGATAGTTTATGATGAACGGTTTATCACTAGAACTACTAAAGACAAAGCGGCGCGGTATCTGGCTGGTGTTTGCGGCACTTCTCGGAACGATTGTACTCTGGGGCAGCGCCAATGTCAGCGATGCACGTTTTCTGAAATTCGGCTGGCGCATGGTGCTCTATGATCTGCCGCTACTGAACGCTATTTTGATTCCGACAGGCATTGCTGTCTTTGCCAGCAGAATCATTGACATGGAACACAAAGGCAATACATGGAAACTGCTCGAGACACTCGAAGGCAAATTTGAACTCTATCTCGCCAAAGTATTGTACGGCTTGATTGCCGTTCTGCTCTTTAGCATCGCAGAACTGCTTCTTTTCGCAGTAATCGGACTTGTGGTTGGATTTGAGGGAACGCCCGATTTGTGGGCGTTTGGGCTGTCTTTTGTACAGACCTTTGCGATCACCTTGAACCTGTATCTGCTGCAAATGCTTCTCTCACTGCTCTTTGCCAATCAGGCAGTCGCCTTGTGCGTCGGACTGTGCGGCAGCATGGCTGGCCTTTTCCTGATGTATGTGCCGTGGCCGATTTTGAAAAATATCGTGCCGTGGGGACACTACGGCGCAGCAATGTTTGTCAGCATGGACTGGAATAAAGCGCAGGGTATCCAAGGCTTTTATTATGTCCATCAAGAAAACGGCATCTTCTTTTTTGTCATCGGCTGGTTCGTATTTTTGTTCGCAGGCGGCTGGTATGCGTTCAAAAACATGGATACCGACGGTTGTCACTTGGCATTCAAACGGCCTGCCGCCACTGCACAAAGCACCAGTCACAGTGCCCCGCTATCTGGCAAACCGCCAGCAAGCTCTCCACTGCCTGTTGAACTCCTGAAAATAAAGCGTTCTCCCATCTGGCTTGCGTTCATTGTCCTGCCGCTGATCTCCGCGCTCATCGGCACGGGAAATTATCTGAACAACCTCGAGGTCCTGACAAGCACATGGCATTCACTCTGGACACAGCACGCACTGTTTTTCTGTTACTTTTTCATGCCGCCGCTCGTCGGAGTCTACGCAAGCTACTTGTGGCGGCTAGAGCACAATGGCACCAACTGGAACATGGTGCTGACCACGATGCCTGTCTGGCGGCTGGTGTGGAACAAAATACTCCTGTGCACGGTCATTACTTTTTGCACACTCGGCTGGCTGTGCGTCCTCTACCTCCTCTGTGGACTGTTCGCGGGCATTACAGAACCAGTTCCAGCTTCGCTGCTTGAATGGCTGGCGTGCGGTGTCCTTGGCGGCACTGCGGTCTGTGCGGCACAGTGTTTTCTCTCCCTTGTCATTCGAAGCTTTGCCGTTCCGATCGGCATGGCGCTCATCGGCGGCATTGGCGGTCTCCTCTTTACCAGCAAAGGACTTTATTACCTGCTTCCGTACTCACTCATGAGCATGGGTATGCGCGCAAACAATCCCAGCATTCAAGTGAATCTGGCACAATTTGCGGGCTGGTCTGTGATGTTTATCGTGTTATTTTACCTGCTGAGTGTATGGTATATCAAATGCCATGATGTCCGAACACAGGCATGAAAACACTTTTTTCTGAATGCTGCAAAAATGCAGCATTCAGTCTTTTAAAATTTTTGGTCAACCCACACTGCTGCCGCATACAGACTGATGCCAAGCACTGCCGCCAACAGCAGGCTGCCGCAAATCCGTTTCACCCCAACGATCATCAGCACCAGCGGAATCAACGAGGTTTCAATTCGTTTCTGCCTGTCCATACAATCCCTCCTGTACAAATCTCTGATTTGCATTCATCATCATCTTGCGATATTCCCGATACGACTTACTCAGCCTGCACATTGCCGGAAGAAAGACTTCATAATAACCGCTCGCACTGATGAACTGCTTTAATTCCTGTTCCAGACGAAATGCGTTTGACGATTGATATGCCTCTGATGCCTTATATTTCATATATGCCTCAATCGCCTCACGGTTTTCCGCCAGAAAACGTTCCATGTCACCATATGCGCTCTTCACCTTCGCATCTACTGCTTCCATGATTGTATCGTCATATGCCGCTGTCACTTCACAGTAATACGCCTGCAAATCCGCCGGAAGCTCCAAATGAACGCGGTCCAGAAAATCAAGAATTGTCTCAAATGCTTCTTGCTGCTCCTGCGTCTCGACGGGTTCATTGAGATAGGGGGCAAAATGCTGGCAGATATAGTTCCCATAGTACCCCGGAAACGCCTCTTGCAATCGCACCAAGACAGACTGTTTGTTTTGGAGCTGCCGCAATTTCTCCTGCACCAAAGCCCAGTCCTGTGTACTTGACAGCTCTTGCAGCAATTGCCGCTTCTCCTGCATCACAGCGATCTCCATGCGCTTTCGGTCCGAGATTGCTCTCAGGGCAGCATTTCCCATTTCCTGCTGAACCGACAATATTTTCTGAAGCTCAGCCGCCGAAATCCCCAGCCCCCTCAGCACCGAAATCTTTTTAAGCCGTTCGATATCCGCATCAGAGAAGTCCCGATATCCATTTTCCTGCACAGAAGGCGCAACCAGCCCCTGCGCAATGTAGTACTCTACCGCCTTTTTGGTCAAGGCGCATGTTTTGCATACCTCATTTATAAACACGCTGTTCACCTCATTTCTTAACACCCATCATAAACCCACCCCCAAGGGGATAGTCAAGCATCAGATTATAAACAGTACCATTGATTTTCTCTCCGTTCTGTTCTAAAATAGATTTTAAAAATTGATCAAAGGAGAAAACCCATGAAACAAGCCATTTTTTTCCCGGGAATCGGGTACCACTGCGACAAGCCCTTGTTCTATTACGGCACAAAGCTCTGCCGACAAGCACAATACGAGATACACCAGCTTAGCTACAACAACCTGAGCCGCTCCATTCCAGAGGCATCCAAGCAGGCATACGCACAGACCGAGGCGCAGCTTGCACACGTCAACTGGGACGCCTGCGATGAGATTTTGTTTGTCTCCAAGAGTCTTGGCACGGCTGTCGCGGCAGCATATGCGAAGCGCCACCGCATTTCCTGCCGCAATATCTACTATACACCGCTTGCAGAGACCTTTGACTTTGCGCCGCAGTCGGGCATCGTGTTTCACGGCACAAGCGACCCATGGGCGGAGACTGCCGTAATCAAAGAAAAATGCCGGGAATACAGCCTGCCGCTCCACATTATCGAACATACGAATCACTCTCTTGAAGTACAAGCTCATGACCTTTCAGACTGCACTGTACCAAGCAAAAACCATACAGTCCTTCAAAATCTGCGCATCTTAGAGGAAGTCATGGCATTCTCTGAGATGTACATCACCCACGAGCTCTATTTCAGACCGCTCTGCGAAAAAGAGCTCTGCCGCAGCTTGTTTGCCGGCTTTATCCGCCGCCAGCAGGTTGTGAAATGCTGGCGCAGGGAACATGACCAGTGGGTCATCAAGGACGCGCCGTTTATCGACGACTGGTCTGAGGAAGATTATCAATTTCTCCTCCAATGCCTGAAAAACACAATCCAGACAGGCGGTTTCGTCTATGGGGCATTTTGCGGCAAAACGCCAAATGCCACGCTAAAGGGTTTTGTCTCTGTCGAGTCAGCATTTCTTGGCAGCGCGCAGCAGTATCTCGACCTCTCCTGCATTCACGTATCCGAAGATCAGCGCGGCAAAGGCATCGGCGCCGTTTTATTCCGCGAAGCCAAAAACTGGGCAAAGAAAAAGGGCGGAAAGAAGCTCTACATCTCCGCCCACTCTGCCGTCGAGACACAAGCCTTTTATCAAATGATGGGCTGCGTCGATGCCGAGGAATACGATCCGCATCATGTCGCGGCAGAGCCTTTTGACCGCCAGTTAGAATGTATTTTATAGCAGGCTAAAACTGCTTTTTCTCCAAGACGACACAGGATATGCAGTAGGAGACATACATCAGCACCAAAGCGGCAGCCATCATCAACAGCATCAGCAGCCAATCCTCCAGCCCTGCTATGCTGTTGAGGACACTCCTGCCATTTGCCGAGTCCTCGTACAGCACGCCAATAACCCCAAAACAAAATGCGATCATGCCGATGGATATCATTCTGGCTATCCTGCTCTTCTCCTGTCCGAATTTAATGTATATTGGATTCTCCACCGCCATCAGCACAAATGCGATCGCGATGGCATTCAGCGTTGAAATAACATACTCCATCGGTGCTATCGCTCCCTTTGTCACCAAATGAGCGATGCCGGAAACAGCCGTTACAACAATGGTTGGTATCACCGCCAGCAAAATCCCCAGCAGGTACTTTGCACGCACATAGTCCCTGCGCTTTGCTGGCAGCGTGAAAATATACGCCATACCATTGTCAAACTCGTCATAACTGTACGTGCTCAGTGACAAAAAGGAACAGAGCACTGCGGCATACCCCGGAAGAAAAAAGCTTCCTTTGACACTGATTGACATGATCAGCCCCCACACGGCCAACATGGCAAAAAACATCTTCATCTGTATAACGATCAATCGTAAGTCCTTTATCAATAAACCTTTTACTGGTCTGCTCATCTTAACTCCCTCCAACTCTATTCTCCGCTCGTCGTGAGCATTAGAATCACCTTGTCAATATCGCCTCTCTCGATCACGACAGACGGAAAATTATCCTGATAAAACTGCCGTTTGTTTGTCAGACAGCTATAGCCAAAGCCCTCCTTTTTCTTTCGGAGCAGATACCGCTGGTCGAGCATGGCAAACTGCTCAAACGTCACCTTCAGTAAACCATATTCATTCAACAGCACATCTGTGTCCTCATGCAGCAGCATTCTGCCGTTCTCAATCAAGTACACATCATCGCAGATGCCCTCTAAGTCACTTGAAATATGTGAGCTGATGAGAATGCTGCGCCCCTCGGTCTCCATGTACTCGCGCAGAAGATTCAGAAGTTCATCCCGCGCCACGACATCAAGCCCCGCAGTCGGCTCGTCGAGTATCAAGAGTCTGGCATTGTGCGAGAGCGCTGCAAGAATTTGCAGTTTCCTCTTCATGCCGGTAGAAAATTCTTTGATTTTCTTATTGATCGGCAGCTCCATTCGTTCGCAGCCCGCCATAAACTGCTCGCGCGAGAAATCCGTGTACAGTGTATCCAGCACAGGCATCAAATCCTTGATGCGCAGATACCCGCTAAAGCCGGAATCTGCGAGCACAACGCCAATCTGCTCCCTGTCCTTGGCTGTGAGGTATTTGGCCGCTTTGCCAAATACCTCCACCGTCCCGCCTTCGATCTCAATCAACCCCAGCATTGTTTTAAATGCCGTACTTTTGCCGGCGCCGTTTCTTCCGATCAGTCCTGTGACCCGTCCTTCGGGCACCTGCAAAGAGCAATCCAGCCGAAACTTGTCATATTGTTTGACTACATTGTCCAGTCGAATCATTGTCTGCACTTCCTTTCCTTCTACCTCTACGATTAAGAGTCCTCGAGCACGATCTCAAACAGTGCGCGGATCTCGCTGTCCTCCATGCCGCAGCTTCGCGCCTTGCGAATTGCCTGCTCAAACTCTGTCTCCACTTCTTTTTTCTTCTCCTCAAGCAGCTGCGCCTGATTGGCGCTTGCCACATAACTTCCCTTGCCATGCACCGTGATGACAAATCCTTCCGCCTCCAACTGGTCATATGCCTTCTTGACCGTGAGCGCACTGACTTTAATTTCTTTTGCCAGCGTTCTGACAGACGGAAGCAAGGTCTCCTCAATCAACTCACCCTGTATGATCTTTCCTTTGATCTGGCACACGATCTGCTCATATACAGGCTGCATTGATGAATGGTTAATAATCATATTCATAGGGTCTCAACATCCTTCTTCTCTGGTCTGATGCGCCAGATGCTCCACTATTTGTTCATGAACATTCCTCAAAGACAGTTCTCTGCTGTCTTTGATATAAACAGTATATAACAGTAGTTAACTGTTGTCAACTGTTTTATACTGTTTATTTTATAAAAATACAAACGATTGTCTTTTTTGATCGCTTTTGCACAAACGCTGACATAGACTGAATGAATTTTGCAATAGTTCAATCTAGGACTTTGCACTGGCTGCAAAGTCCGTAAAATAACGTAATGGCAGAAATGCATCAAGCCACCACGAAGTGGTTTTGCATGGCTTGATGTCTGCAATAGGAAGCCGAAGGCTGAACTATTAATTCATTTTATACAAACTCAGGAAACGTAGTTGCAAAAAACTTTTTTATATTTTATAATATCAATGATTGTGTCATCAAAAATCCCATAAGGAATTGCAGGAAGGTGTCAGTTATCTTTCTACAGTTCCTAAACCAAGGAAGGTAAACGAGATTATGATTTACGAGTTTGAGCCAAAAGAAGGATTCTATCTGGCTGCAGAACTTGAAAAGCACCGGAAGAAAAAACGACATGACAAGCTGGTCATGAAATGCGATGAATCGACGAACCATCAAGTAAAGATTTATAAGAGCATGTATGTCTTAAACGGGAAAATCAATCAAATCCTATATGATGCCAAACACTATTATCTGGTAATCAGCAACAATGATGTGACAATCTATCTCATATATGATACCTGCCGCATCGCCTACTGCCTGAGGACAGAGACCGACTGGAAGATTATCAGCGTGGAATTTCTCCCGCCGGCGCGCCTGACGACAGCGCCCTACAAAGATGATTCGCTCGGCCGTGTGGTCGCCTCGACGCTGACGACCATTGTGTCCTTCTGCTACACCCACGGGTTCTCCATGGTCTTTGACACGCAGCAGAACGGACAGATTCCCAAGATCTTTACTGCGATTCTCAACAAGGAATTTACCACCACGAAATTCGAACCCGAATCACAGGTTCAGCAAAAGATCACTGCCCTGCTCATGAAACAGGCAGTCCGAAAAGAGTTTGTAGAAAAATATTTATTGCAGGTGCCCAGACGCATATAAAAACGACTGCCGTTTCAGACAGTCGTTTTTATATGCACACAGGTGCCCTTTTTTATTTATGCCGCCAGATATTTCTCAACCGATGCCAGCTTCACACAGAGTACGAACACCTCGCATGCCTGTTTGAGCTCGTCGGGTGTGGGGAGTGTCGGCGCGATGCGGATACTGGTGTCCGCGTCGTCCTTCATATACGGGAAGGTTGAGCCAGCCGGCGTCATCACTACGCCCGCCTCCTTACAGAGCGCCACCACACGCTTTGCACAGCCCTCCAGCGTATCAAATGCGATAAAGTATCCGCCGAGCGGTCTGAGCCAGCGGGCGATCTCCAGTCCGCCAAGCTCTTTGTCAAGGCAGTCAAGAACCGCCTCAAACTTAGGCTTTAACAGCGCTGCATGCTTCTCCATATGCGCGTGGACGCCCGCCGCATTCTTAAAGTACAGCACATGGCGCATCTGGTTGATCTTGTCAAACCCGATGGTCTGTAAGCTCACCGTTTTCTTCACCTCCGCAAGATTTGCCGGCGAAGTGATCAGCGCGCCCACACCCGCACCCGGAAACGTCACCTTGGAGGTCGAGCACACTTGATAATACAGATCTGGATTGCCCGCCTTCTCACATTCGGTCACAATGTTGAGCATTTCAACTTTATGGTCTACATAGATATGATGGAATGCATATGCGTTGTCCCAATAGATTCTAAAATCAGGCGCCGCAGGCTTTAAGTTTGCAAATCTCCTGACAACCTCGTCGGAATATACGACGCCTGCCGGGTTGGTGTACTTGGGCACATTCCAGATTCCCTTGACCGCCGGGTCACTGCTTACATACTGTTCAACTAAGTCCATATCTGGACCGTTCTCATCCATCGGAATATTGATCATCTCAATGCCAAATCCCTCTGTGATGGCAAAGTGTCTGTCATATCCCGGAACAGGACACAGGAACTTTACCTTTTCCTGCTTACACCACGGTGTATTGCCGCCGATGCCGTGCACCATTGCCCTTGAAACCAGATCATACATGATATTTAAGCTGGAATTGCCAAATACCATCACATGATCAACCGGGCATTCCATCAGCTCTGCAAAAAGCTCCTTTGCCTCTTTGATACCATCAAATGCTCCATAATTCCGAATGTCTATCTTGTCCAAGCCTTTGAATGCGGACTTGCTGTTGAGCACATCGAGCATGCCGACAGACAGATCAAGCTGGTCCGCAGCAGGCTTGCCGCGCGACATGTCGAGTTTGATATCTGACTCTTTTAATTTTTCATACTGTGCCTGAAGTTCCGTCTGAAGTGCACGCAATTCTTCCTTGCTTAAATCCTTGTATGCTTTCATTTTCCATAACCTCCATCATTCATACGCAGTTCTGCCTATGAAAATAATACTCTCTTGTAATAATTTATTGATTCCTTCCCTACTATATAACATCTATTCCCCATCTGTCAATATTTTGTATACGTGTATATCGGTATTTTTGATGGATACGTTACTGTTCACACCCACGCCAAAGTAGTGGGAATCATGCGCCAAATTGATGCCCTTTATCAATTTGTGTGCAAAATCTTTTATAATTCACACCTCGATAACTGATAAGCTGATAAAAACTGGCGTAGGTGTGAATTGTAACATGGATACCCGAGAATAGTAACTGACGGATACTGCTTTGACACAGAGACGAAAAGTAACACTTGTCACCCCTGTTGTTCAGTAGTATGATAGAAAAAGAAAATACTATTAAAAATTATATAAAAAGGAGAGTACTATCATGAAAGAGTGCAAAACAACTATCATTTCCCCAGAAACGCCCCCTCCCGCAATGCCTACAGGTCTGAAAGTCCTGTATACCTTCGATGCCTTCGGGCATGGCGACGGCGAAAAGCTCAAAGAGGCGGACTTGCAGCAATTAATCCATAATATACAACAGGCGGACAAGGTCTCTGTCTTTCTCTCTCCGCATGATGATGCCGAAACGGCAATCGAGGAGGAATTTTTTCAGATTGAGATTGACAACCGCTGGATTGCTATACAATATGTCGTGGGAGACACTTCTCCAGACGGCTATTTCTGCTCGTGCTTTGACCCGGATTATCTTGATTCCGATGAGGAGTCCCCAATGGTGCCGGGCGACTGCCAGTCTATCATTCTCAAAAAATACACCATGCATGACCCCAATCTTGCCGCCGAATGCGTTGAATACTTCGCGCGCACCGGAAAGCTCTACCCGGGCATGGCTTGGCTCCGACAAGAAGCATTATAATATGCAAAAACGAGTGTGTACTCAATGCTCCGCCACATAATACTGCGCCTGTGCATTCCACAGTTCGCGGTACTTGCCGTCCTCCTGTGCAAGCAGCCTCTCATGGCTTCCCTGCTGCACCAGACACCCCTTATGAAAAACCAGAATTTCGTCACAGAAACGGCAGGAGGAAAGGCGGTGGCTGATGTAGACTGCCGTCTTGTCCTCCACAATCTCACTCAAACGTGCATAAATCTCATACTCCGACAGCGGGTCGAGCGCAGCAGTCGGCTCGTCGAGTATCAAGAAAGCCGAATCCCGGTACAAGGCTCTCGCAATCGCAAGCTTCTGCGCCTCGCCGCCGGACACCTCCACACCCTTCTCGGACAAATCCTTGTACAGCACGGTATCCATTCCCGACGCCATCGACGCCACACGCTGCCACACCCCCGCCTTCTGGCAGCAGCTCTGTGCCCGTTCCCTGTCATAGCTTTCCCTTGCCGCGATATTCTGCCCCACAGAGAAGGCAAGCAGATGAAAATCCTGAAAAACCACAGAAAACACGCGCATATACTCCCGATAATCATACTTGCGGATATCAATTCCATTCAATAAAATCTGCCCCTCAGTCGGGTCATACAGACGGCACAGCAGCTTGATAAATGTAGTCTTACCAGAGCCATTCTGCCCCACCACTGCCAGACGCTGCCCCACTTTGAATTTCATGGAAATATTTTTCAGTGCAAAGTTCTTTGTATTGGGATAGCAAAAGCTCACATTGCGAAATTCCACCTCGTAGTGTTGATCTGCACGCTTTTCAACCGTGAGCGAACCTTGATACATCTGATTCGGAATATCCATAAAGGAAAATTCCCGTTCCAGATAAAAGGCGTTGATGCCCGCCTCGCCCACAATTTCAAGGATTTTTGCCAGCCCGCCCGACAGTGCCGTAATCGCGCCAACATACTGCGTGACAGACCCGATGCCAAAGGCACCGCCCCACGCCTTGAGACACACAAAGAGATAGATCAGCCCTATAAAAATCTTGGAGACTGCCACCGACGCCGCGCAGGCGGCGCCCGCCTTTCCTCTGGCATAGCGTGCCGCTTTTGATTTCGTCCCATAGCTGTCCTGAATAGACCTAATCTGGTCAAAAAAGATATCCTGCCGGTACAGTCGTACATCCAATGCCCGCTTTGGCTCTGACATTAAATTGTACAAAAAGGAAAAAAAGCGGTTTCCGAGCGTGCACTCTGCATCGCATTCAATCCAGCATTTTGTGCTGATGGTTTCCAGATAAGGCGACAGCGCTGTCACACCGGCAAGCAGCAGTGCGACCAGTACAATGCAGACTGGATGATTCAGCATCACAAGCCAGCCCGCCTCCTGCCGCACCGGCAGCCGAAACAGCGATACGGAGAGCGCAATGCCGCCAATCAGTTGAAACACCGCCTCCAAAAAATTCTGAAACTGATAGTACACCATCCGCATACCAAAACTACTCCAATGGGAAGTCTGCTGCACGGCATTTAACAGTTCATGCGTCTGTGGATTCTCCACATCACAAAAGTCCATGGACAACAGCTTGTCAAAATGGCGTTTCCATTCATATAAGTTCATGCAAAACCCGTCCGACAATGTATGATTCCACCGCAGAGCAGCCGCCTTTAGCAGTAATAAGACACTCTCCGCCACAAGCAGCGCCACGATTTTCTGTATCAGCAGCCCGCGCTGTCTTGTCCCTGCAAGCTCATTTAATATCTGTGCCGTAAACCAGAGGGTAATGTAGGGAATGACTGCATTGAACAAGGCATACAGCGCAGTCGAGCCAAACAGCGCCGGCTGTTCCCTGCACCACATACAAACCGCCCTTTTCATCAATTGGTACTTCTTTGTCTTTTTCATGCTTCTGCCTCCTAATCTAACCTTTATGCTGTATCATAGACTTTGCCGCCAGTACAATGTTTGCGCTAAACTGTGACATAATATTTGCGTTGCAGTTCAAACAGCTCTGTGTAGCGCCTGCCATTTAAAAGCAGTTCCTCATGGGTCCCCTCCTCTGCGATTGTCCCGTTCTCGATGAGCAAAATCCGGTCGCAGAAACGGGTGGAAGCCAGTCTGTGCGAGATAAATACTGCACTTTTTCCGCTGGTCAGCTCATGATATTTCTCGTAAATATCGCTCTCCGCAATCGGGTCGAGCGCGGCGGTCGGCTCGTCGAGTACCACAATCGGGCAGTCTTTATACAAGAGCCGCGCAATCATCAGCCTTTGCAGCTCCCCGCCAGAAAGCTCTGTTGCCTCTGTGTAGACATTTCTGTCAAGAAGTGTATCATACGCCTCTGAGAGCGACTCAATTTTCTGTCTTAATCCCGCCTTCTCAATGCAGTCCTGAACCTTTTTGCGGTCTATATGTTCGATATCCTGCGCCACATTCGCCGCCACGCTCGCCGGAATCAGCGAGAAGTCCTGAAAAACGCCCGCAATGAGCCGATAGTAATCCCTGCGGTTATATGTCTTGATATTGACGCCGTTTAGCAGCACCTCTCCCTCGTCCGGGTCATAAAAGCCGCAGATGAGCTTCACCAGTGTGGTCTTGCCCGCTCCATTGAGTCCCACAATGGCAAGCTTCTCCCCCGGATGAATCGTGAGATTCAGATGTGAAAAGATCGGTTTTTCCGACGCCTGCGCGGTCCCCTTATAGCCAAATGTCACATCGCGCAGCTCGATGGTGTACGCTGCCCCCGCCTCCTGCACAAGCGGCTTGCCCTCCTCCATGCAAAAAACCTCTTCGTAATCCAGAAATTCCCGCACCGCATCAAGCTCTAGTCCCTGCCTGTGCAGCGTGGACAGCATTTCCATCATGCCGCAAATCCATGCCGTAAACCCGCTGACCGCCGAGAAGTACAGCAGAAATTCCGTGGCGCCAATGCTCCCGTCCAGTACCAGTTGCAGCAGCTTTGCATACGCAATCCCATTTCGCAGAAGCCCCAGCGCCAGATTGGTGAAGTCCGCCACAATATACCGCTTTTCCCTGCGCGCGCCGAAGTCAAGATAGAGTTTGATATACTGCTCGTAAATCCCGCGCAGCCACTCCTGCATTCCAAATATACGAAGGTCCTTTGCCAGCATGCGGTCCTGTACGCTATACTGCACATATTCGATCTTTTTGAGCAGCTCCTCCTCTTCCCCGCGGTGGCGGTAATTCCATTCATTGACATAGTAATTCACCACATAGCCCACAACTGCCGTGACAATCGTTGCCAGAATCACAACGGTGTCCACCTTTTTGAGCAGCGCCATATAGATCACAAACCCCAGACTATTTTGAAGCAGCCCAGATAAGGTGTTCCAGATTGCCTCCGCTGCCTTACTGTTGTCGTTCATCGCATCGAATGCCTTGCTCAACAGATTGCGAAACGACTGACTTTCGTGCAGCGGATAAGAACAAGTGCTCATCTTGCGCCTGACTTTCATCAAGACTGCATCGCGCACCTCGATTCTCCCAAACATCAAATTTCGTTTGATATATGTCTGCAATGCACTAACTGCCGTGATTCCCACGGTAAAAAACAAGATGACACACAACAGTCTGTACAGTGTATCCTGCCGCTCTAAGCTGCGCAGAATCGACGGCGCTACATACAGCTCCACAACAGACACTGCCACCATGGTCAGCCCGTCGAGCACCGTGAGCACGGTGACGCTTGGCGCAGTACACTTTGCCATGCGCAGCATAAAAAGCACATTGCTAAGCACGCCATATTTTTTTCGTTTTTCAACATCTTCTATCATCACAATCTACTCCCTTCTATATAGATTTTCTATATAGTTCTTTATCGTTCCCATATCATAACACAAAAAATCCCCAGATGATTCATCTGGGGACGAAAGCGTGCGCTCTGGGGATAAAATGCACCGAGAGGTCTCACTGGGGCAGCAGTATTTCCGTCGTGAAGGCGCCATCTTCACTGTTTCTGCTGATATATCCTTGATAGCGTTCAACAATCGTGTCAACCCGCACCAGCCCATAGCCATGCCCTGTTCCCTTGGAGGTCAGAAACCGCCCGTTTACCTTGTGCTGCTTCTTTGCCGCAGTGCGGTTGGTAAAGGACATGTATAGCTGTGTGTTCTTCATATCCATGTAGACGCGAATCATGCGCTCCTCCTTCGGCAGCGCCATATTCGCCTCGATGGCATTGTCAAACAGGTTGCCTATAATGATACACAGATCAATCTCCGCTGTGGTGAGCGCCACCGCCACATGGGCGTCCACTGTCACAGCGATTTCCTTTGACTTTGCCAGCGAAATCTTGCTGTTTAAGATCACGTCCGTCATTTTGTTGCCAGTCTTGAGCGCCAAATCCACGGTGTCCAAGTCATTGCCCAGCTCGTCCAGATAGCGCCTAAGCTCATCAAGCGCCCCCATGTCCGCATAGCTTTTGAGCACTTGGATATGGTTTCGGTAATCATGGCGCCACCCGCGCATCTTGCGGTACATATTTTCTACCTCTGCGTAGTGTGTCGCCAGCAGCTCACTCTGATACGCTGCGATGCGCCGATCTATCAGTTTCTCTATAAAAATACCGTTCACCTTCACTTTCTTTGTCTGGAAAATCAAAAATATTGTATCATCGCGCGGTTGATGCCTTCATACAGTCCGCGCGAGAGCGGCACCTGCGCCCCGTCCTTCAAGAATACCTGCGTTTTTGTGATTTTTCGCACAAACCGAAGATTCACGATAAAAGAACGCCCTGTTCGAAAAAAACTTTCATCCAACTCCTTTTCCAAGTCTCCAAGCGTCCTTTTGACGGTGTACTCCTCCGCCGCATGTATGGTCACATAATTGCGCTGCACTTCCAGATAGCGAATCTCACTATTCAAAACGCGCACACTGCCGTCTGTCGTCTGCAAGAACAGTTCCTTCTCCCGGGCCTTTACCCGCTCGAGCGCACGCGCCAGCACACTGCCAAGCTTCTCCTCCGTCACAGGTTTCAGCAGATAGTGCAGCGCCTCCACATCATAGCCGTCCGCGATATAATCCATATACCCCGTGACAAACACAAGTTGAATCGAACTATCGTTCTTGCGAAGCTTTGCCGCCAGCTCGATTCCATTCATGCCCTCTGGCTCCATCTCGATATCCAGAAACAAGATGTCATAGCATCTATTCTCCTCATACTGAAACCAAAATGCCTCCGCGGAGGGAAAACGCTCGATCTCCATTAGGACTGCGCGGGCTTGCGCCCACCGTCTGATGACGTCTGCTACATAGCCCGCATCTGCCGGATTGTCATCGCAGACTGCTATTTTGTACATTGCGTGAATCCCCTCTCCTCAACTGTTCACTCCGCTCCATTGCTGTATTTTCCTGACAACTGCCGCGGCGCTTCTGTCTTATCCTGCATTTTTGGTTTCCAAGTACTGTATAAATTCCGCCTCCGGCAGCGGCTTTGAGAAATAATATCCCTGTATGTGGCTGATGCCCAGCTCCTCCATCGTCCGAAACTGCTCCGCCGTCTCGATGCCCTCCGACACGATTTCCAGATTCATTCCATGAATCATGTGAATCGCCGCCTCCATGACATACCGCGCCTTGCCGTTCTCGAAATAAGAGCTTGTCATGCTTCTGTCAAATTTGACGAGATCGACAGGCATATCCACAATATAGTTCAAGTTCGACTGGCCAGTTCCGAAATCATCGAGCGAGAATTTCACCCCGTACGCCATCAGCTCCGCCATGTTGCCAAGCAGCGTCTTTTTGGCATTGGTCGATGCCGACTCTGTGATTTCCAGATTGATATTTGCAGGCGCCACTTGATACCTTTCCATAATTCTGATATAGTCCTGCGCCAAATCTTCGTAGGCGCACTGAATCACTGACAGGTTTACTTCGATATATTGCATCCCGTAGTGGTTGAGCGGATGTCTCTTGATAAACTGGCAGACCTTTTCAAACACCATCTCGCCAAGCTTTAGAATCATACCGCTCTCCTCCGCAATATCAATAAAGATACCCGGCGGCACGATATTTCCCTCCCGGTCGCGGATGCGGACCAGCGCCTCCGCCGAGGTAATGCGCTGCTCTCGCGTCGAGTAGATTGGCTGGTAAAAGACCTCCACGCGGTCATACTCGATCGCTTCTATTATTAATTGCTCCGTCTCATGCACTCTGTTCATCTGCTCTACACTGTCTCTGCCAATGCTGAGAAAATCATCCTCGGAAAAAGTCTTTGCATTCTGCCGCACATAACGGATAAAATACAGCAGATCTTCAACCGAATCTACGATATTGGCATGGGGCAGATACAGCCAACGCGGGTGCACGATACTCGCATCATTCACGCCCCACCCTAATCGGAAACGGCTTCGAATCCTGCGGACCCCCTCCTTCGCTGTCTCCCTATCTGCAAACACTACATAGTACTCATCCTCCGCATTTTTAAAGACAAGGGCATCTGGTATCTTCAGCAGATATTCAATGATTTCCATCCTTGCCAGCTCGCGTCTCTCCATCTGCACATTCTGGTATGCAATACTTCCAAAGAGCAGCACCAGCACAGAGAAATCCTGCTCCTTGACATAAAATTGCTTGGCATACTGATACAGTGCACCGCTGTTGAATAAACCCGTATTCCTGTCCAGGTTCGTCTCAGGATTCTCTAACTTGAGATAGAGCACCATAATCCCGATGGCTCCCGCATAACCCACAATCAAAATATTTGTATACATAAACTGAATTTGTGACGCCACAATCCATACCAGCAGCCAGATGCAGACTGCCTCGCGCCGTCTGGGATTAATCTTTGCTTTTTCCCTCCTCAGCAGGTAAAAAATTTTCACGAAAAAGACAAGCGCCATCCCATAGGTCACATACACACTAGGACCATAGGTGTACAATACCTCCGTCCCGTCCGCACTGTACTGATAATACAACGGCGCCGCGTATGTGCCGATGATGCCAGCCCCTGTCAAGATCAGATACCTTCGCATCTGCTGCCAGTAAACCTCCTGTTTCGCATAGATGTCAACACACATATAGGACAATGCACTGAGCGCCACGCCGAGCAGCGACACCAGATAACTCTTTGCCACAAACCTTGCAAACACCTCCGACAGCGCATGCCGATACTCGATCACACCGATCGAAAATACATCTAATAAAATGCATACAAAAGTCGCGCCGTAAACCCAAAGAAACGCCCGTTGTGTTTTCAGGGCTATCCGCTTCTGACGTATGTAAAAATAAAATAGTACCATCATTAACACAATACCGCAACACTGTATTTGTATCTGCATCGTCTCGTCCTCTCGTATCCCGCCCCAATTTTGATTTCGATACTTTTATTATATTCCACCCTGCAAGTGAAAGCAAGCCCACTTTCCTAATCTTCCCTCCCACTACCTGAATCCAACAGCTTATCATACGTCGTCTCGAGCGAATCTTTGATTGCCCTGAGCTGTTGTAACTGGATATGCTGCACACCCCTCTCAATTTTGACTAGACATTCTCTTGTGATTGGAATCCCCTGTAAATTCATCATCCTGACCAGCTCGATCTGCCCGATTCCCTTTGACTTTCTGATTCTGCGTATATTTAATCCAATCGTCCCATACGCATCCTGCTTTATCTTTTGTTCCACAATATCACACCTTTCGTACCAAAATAGTGAACTAAAATCAGTCCATTTTTGTTTATTTTATGAAATAATTGTGATATAATGGGACTAAAAGCAGTCCATTCCTGGAAATCAGAAGATCTGAAAACGCATTTTTTTATTGACGTCATTGTGACGGCAGACTATAATAAAAGGCAAGTTAAACAATATTTAATAAGAAATGGAGAAAAACATGAAGCACATTGTATATATCAGTGAGAAAGAGCGTGAGAACTGTCGAAAGGTGAAGGAAGCCTTCGCAGAGCTTGAAAACGAAGATATTGACATCATGGTGGCAGATGCCGGAAGATACGGTTATGTGCGGCTTATGTATTACAATGAGATCTATGGTTTTGACGAGGCAGTCTGCTATACGAACAGCACTGCGCTATTTAATGATCTGTGGACGGACTGGCTCAACGCACAGCTTTTTAAGATCGCGCTCGAGGACGAGCCATTGATGGACTTAGATTACGAGGATATCTTCAAGGCACTGCCTGATGAAAAACAGCAGGAATTGATGCGCCGGCGCCAAGAATTTGCGGAGCAGTCGGGAATCTCAATCTCCTAAACTGCTCCACAGCTTCACAAGCACACATCCAGCTACACGACACACAGTATTCTTCACCTGAAAAGCTTTGTCTTTCCTCACCATTTTCAGATGCCTTCCCACACCAAACATATTATGCAGGCTGCACATTTTATTTTGATATTTCCGACAGACCTTCTATTCATATGTCCGCTGCCTGCACACCAAAACAATTGTCACCAGTGCGCCCAGCACGACGATCACCACTGCTGCCGACATCAACGGCAGCACAGAACTTCCCTGATACGCAACTGAATTGATGTCAAAGATCTCGACATCCACGTCGGCAAGCTTTAGCTCTGTCTGCGCATCTACCGCCACTGCCGCCACACTGCCGCCAAGCGACTCCACCAAATCTTTGTCCGCCTGCAGCTGATCCATCAGTACCGTGCCGTCGGCAAGCCGAAAGCTCACGCGGGACAACTCAATATTTGCAATATCGGAAACCGTATTCCACCAAGAACCATATCCAAAATACAATGCCTCGGCTCCTGACAGCCAGCTCAGAACGCCGCTGAAATCAGAAGTCGGTGTAAAGTCTCCATCCGATGCCTGTGGATTATCCAAAATCGTCTGATCATAACACAATATATCATCCGCATAAACCGCAAAGCCATCCGGCTTAAGTTCTATGCGAATCAATGCGCCATCCTTGATATAATCCGTGACAATGTTATAGTTAAAGAGATTCGCATCAAAGAACCCGCCGAAGCCCTCACTGTTAAAGCCCAGATATGAACCCGGCGTGAAATAAAGTTTTCCATCGTACTCCCCAGCGCCGTTTATCGCAAAAATCGTTCCCAGCACATGTACATCCCATGTAGGCTTTACGAAAAACTCAATCACCGCCCCCTTTGAAGTGTCTTTTCCCCGAAAAGGATTCTCATAGGCATAAACAGGCATACGGTCGCCCGTCGTCTCCTTGTGCAGCGCAAGGTCGATCACATCGACATCCACCAAATTTCCCTCGGGAATCACAATTGTCGTCACTGCCGCGTCCTCCGAAGCTTCATCGCCGCCTGCCGCATCGTCCGCGTCCGCTGCATCGTCTCCCTCCGCTGCTCCAACTGTACTGTCTCCCTCCGCTTCATCTGCTGTATCGTCTCCCTCCGCCGCTCCATCATCTGCCTCTATTTCAGCTGAAGCCTGCTCTGTCGCAGCTACAGGCAGACTATAAAAGCCTGCAAGCAGTCCGGCAAGAAGCACTGCCATCATTCTTTTTCTCATCCTCATTTCCTCCCTCTATAAACAATTCAACACATCAGCTGCGCGTCCGCAATCGCTTTTTGGTTCTCTCACAGCTTCACAAATGCCTCCGAGCTTAGTTTCAATTTACCTACAACCTTGACGCTGGACTCCATATTGTCGTATACCTGCTTCATCTCATCCACAAGGCGCGATGTGGAATCCGCAGAATCACAGATTCCCTTGCTGCACTCCTCCACAGAAGCCTCAATCTCCCCCATTTGTCCAACCAGATGTTCGATATGCCCACGAAGCTCCTCCATCTCACTGATACAGTTGTTCATCGCACTGCTGACCTGCTCGGCATCCTCCCGATACTGCTGCCCAGATGCCGCGTAGACATCATAATCCGGCAGGATTGTCCCTGAGATATATCCAATCATTTCATTTGCGTTGTCACTCAGCTCATTTACTGCACTGATCACCTGACCATTGATGTTCTGGATTTTGTTTGCCGTCTCACGGCTGGAGTCCGCAAGCTGTCGGATCTCGTCCGCGACAACCGCAAAGCCCTTTCCAACCTCACTCGCACGTGCCGCCTCTATGGATGCATTGAGGGCGAGCAGATTTGTCTTTCCTGATATATGCAGAATTTCATTTGTCAGCTCATCGACCATCGCCACACTCTTGCTGTTCTCAATTGCCTGATTTAGCTGCGTCAAAATCCTGCCGACAACATCATTGGTGCCATTTTTGTTTTTCTCGGCAGTCATTTCCATATCCTCGGCACGCTGCTTCATCTGTTTTGTGTAGCCATAGATATTGTGGGTGACATCGGACACATTGTTGACCGCCTTTCCGACGCTCACTGTGCTCTCATTGATATCATGGATTGTCGTGGAGATGGAATCCATCGTGGAAGCCGCCTGCTCCATCGCCGCCGATATCTCATTTGAATCCTTGTTCGCTTCCATTACACTGTCATTGACATGCTGAAAAGATGTGTCCAAATCCTCCGAAGACGACACAATCTCGCTGATAATCTTTTGCAGGGTGACAATAAACAAATTCACGCCCCTGACAAGTTTTCCAACCTCGTCCGCCGTGTGTATTGTCACGCGCTCCGTCAGATCTCCGTTCTTATCATTGATTTTCTGTGTTATTTCCCCAATCTTTCTCTCATAGGAAATGGTCGGCAGAATAATAGCTTTCACTGCTATGATCACGCTCATGGCAAACAACACTACCATAATTATCAGCATTCCATAAGCGATTATAACTGCGTTGTCATAGATATTATCCTGCTTTCCCTTCGCCAATCCGATTTCCGTCTGCTCCTCGCCGATCATCACCTCGATCTTATCGTGCAGCTGGTTAAAGATATCCCGCAAGATTCCGTTTACCTTCGCCGTCACCTCGCGCGTATTGTTCATCGCGCTGAGACTGAATGTATCATTATAGTTTTGCATATAGGTATCATAAATCCCCATCATCTCCTGATAGGCGGCCTCATCGTCCGCAAGTTCCCGAAATGCGTCCAGATAAGCGCGCAGCGTCGCCGCCGAAACGCTCATCTGTTCTTCCACACGCTGTTTGTCCTCCTTGGTATCCATGACACTGTGTGTCAGCAAGAGCTGCTGCATCTGCTGGATATTGGAGGATATCGCATCCAGCGTGATAATGACCGGCACTCTCTGGGCCGCAATCTCATTGCCCGCCGCACCGAGCTGCTTGAGCGAAATCAGCCCCAAAAAAGAAGAGCAAATCCCGACTAACGCGATGAAAAGCAGCGGTACGATTACTTTTGTCTTTAAACTTCTCATTTCCTTACTCCTTTCGTCAATTCACCGTTGATAGATTTACTCTTATTTTATCAGACTTAATTCATTAATTCTACCAAAAAAATTACCAAAAATGAGTAAGTTTTGTGAATATTACACAATCTTATCCGCTACATAGTGATCTGTATCCCATCGTCATACTTTCCATAAAAATAATAAGATGCCGTCTGCGTGTCCTGCTGGTACACGATCGACCACTGCGTCCACCATTCTCCCTCCGTCTTTGCCACCTGCGACAGCGCCTGCTTCACCGCCTCAGCAGGGAGCGTGCCGCGAGCGCCCTCATAGATCTCACAGAGTTTGAAATACCGCTGCTGCGCGCTCTCCCCGCCAGCCGCCGGATCGCCGTTGGCAAGATTAAAATTGGTGACACAGTTCGTATCCACCACCACCATCTCACCGTCCACAAACTCCACGCTGACCGATGCGCCAGACGCATCGGAAATGGCGAGGTGATGGCTGATTCCGCCGGAAGCATGGATATCATACTGTCCCAATAGCCCCACTGCCTCCTCCACCGTCGCAGCGCGGTTGAGCACAAGACGGATTGCCGTTGTGACCGTCAAGTCTGGCTTGTCTGTGTCCACCGCAATCATTCCGCCCTCGTTCACCTCCAAGTCCGCAACGCACAGTCCAGCCTCGTTCATGCCGTCCATCGGAACATACAGTGCTGCGATTGCCAGCATTTTGTACGCAAACTGCTCCGGCACAATCTCCGCGCTGTCGGTGATATTCTTGAAGTCACAGGTAGAAACCGAAGCATATCCGTCTTTGGGTGTGCACTTTACGATGATTGGCACCGAGCCGTCCCAGTCAAAATTCCGCCCCCACACATGGCTGCCCGCACCATCGAGCGCAGAAATCACACTGCACGCCGGCCCTTCGTTTGTGACCTCCATCTGATAAAATCCCTTCGAAATGCATTTTGTCAAAAACGCGCTGACTTCCTCGTCCGAAGCCGCGCCCCCAGCTTCGAGAAACTCCTCAAAATGGTAATCCGTATCCGCTTCCATATAATAAACCCTGTCCGCCCCTGAGAGCCTGCGAATGGACGATGCGATTTTGAGCTCTTCCCAAAAAAGCACCCCCGCGCCGCCTGCCAAAACCACCAAGACCGCTGTGAACAGCACCAGTCCCTTCCATAGTTTGTTCCACCTTTTTCTCATGTGAAAACCCTCCGATCTTTTTATTTTTTATAATATATTTTAAACACACTCTAGCATGTTTTTGTGCAATAAAAAAGTGCCTATCTGGTAAGTTACCAAAATAGGCAGGTAAGTTGCATTAATACTCAATCTTAAAGCTATCCCCCTCGACATAGACCGCCTTTGACTTCGTGATTGTCAGGCGCTGGTCAGAGGTAAAGCTCAGTGTCTCGCCATCGTGGAAATACATGCCCTCCGACAAGATTCCCTCGCAGACACCGTAGAGGAAATTATAGAGTTCCTCGTGTGAACGGCTGGTGCCAATAATTTCCAGTTCCAGCCTGCCAAACAAGGTCAGCCCATAAGTGTATCCGCTGAGTCCATTTTCGTCGCGGACCAGCCCCACATACACCCACAGCGGAAGCGGCATCTCACCGTTTCTCAGTTTTCCCGCCCACTCGTTGTAGAAGGACGGCTCATAAACGGTTCCCGTCGTGTAGATGCCAAGCGCCTTCGTCTCCATACTGCACAAGTTCACTGTATCTGTAAAAAAGCAGGCTGCCTCGATGGCGTTTGCCTCACGATTCAACACTGCCACCAGCAAATGCGCCTGATGCTGCTTCGTCGTCTCCACCGCCTCTCTCCACAGGAAATTCCCCTCCGCATAAAACTCCGCCTCGCCGTCCGGGACAGGCGTATCCATCAGCGCGACAGAAATCATATTGCTCTCCAAGCTAAATACCAATGTCTGCGCATCGCGCGTACAGTTCTCGTCCGTCACATCAAACGCTTGTATCAGCGCATCACTCAGCGCATCAAAATCAATCTCGGCGTCTTTTAATAATACAGAACCAACACGCACGGCATTCTGCTCGTCCACCTCGTCCCACTTTTTCTTGCGCTCCTCCTCGGACAAGCTGTTATACTCCTCCTCCGTCATGCCGCGTCTCTCCAGCTCTGACAGAAAGCGCCCCCGCCAATACTCCTTCAAGTACTCGATCATGGCGATACACCGGTCTTTCGCCGTCGTCTCATCATACTCCTCAAACTCGCTGAAAGTATGGCCGCACTCATTGCCCTCCTCGTCAAAGCCGACCACGCCGACTTCCCACTTTCCAAACAAATCCGGCTTAAATTTCAAGATCACATACGTGTTCCCCTCGTATGAAAAGCTGCCCGCCGCCTTGATTTTCGCCGGCTTTTTGCCCAGCTCATTCTTGTGGCCAAGCCACCCTGTCATGATTTCTACTGCTCTTTTGTCGTACATTCCCTATATCCTTTCCCTTTCGTCAACACCCTGTCCGCATGATCTCTCTACCCGCTCAATCACGCAAGTATGTTCTTTCGTCTTTTTTTCATAACTGATTCCCACCAACAATATTTCGCCGTAATACGCTTTCAGCGAATCAGGATAGCACTTTTCTTTGATCTGCGTGATCGCCGTGGCGGCACTGTGGTTCCATTTTAACTCCATGATAATCACTGGTCTCTGCGGGCATTGCGGCAGCGGCAGATAGACCAGATCGGCAAATCCTTTACCGCACGGATATTCGCGAATCGGTTTCTGATAATACAGAAACGATGCCAGCAGCACAATCATGACGGTACAGCTCAGTGAATTTTCATCATTGTATTCGATACTGGAAATAAAATCATCGTGTACCTTCTGCACCAGCTTGGCAACGCGCTCTTGTTTTGCGTCCAGCACTGCCGCCAGCGCTTCCTTGGAGTAGTTCAAAAATGCTGACAGCGAATCATTCTGGTTATTTTCCATGTAGCGGTAAAATATTTCGCGAATCTCCTTGTTCGGCACATAAGCCTCCCGTGTGTCGGCATCATATGCAAAGTAACCCAGATGAATCAATGTTGTGATAACTTGGTCTTTGTCGCGAAAAGTATACATATCGTTCTTGCAGCCGTACACATTGACAAAAATCCGGTTCCCTGAGAGCATCTGAATCACCGCTTCCCTCAGCCCGTCAAAGTCATACTCAATCAGACTGCGTATATCCTCATAAGTACCTGTTTCCGTCCAATACTGACGAAATTTTCCGCTCTCCACTGCCCGCACCACAGAAAGCGGATTATACACCTCCACGCCGCCCAGATCATAGCCGTCATACCAGTATTTCATCTCGGCCGCGGACACACCGCTTTTCTCGCAGAGCGCTTGTACCTCCTCCTCGACAAATCCAATATCACCGCCCAAATCCCTTGCATCAATCATAGTGTATTCATCAAAATTGTTCACCGCAGACTGCCCTTTCGCGCGAACCATCGGCAAAATTCCCGTCAAATATGCCAGACGCACATAATCCTGCGCCTCGGCATTCTTAAACATCATGCGCAGAAATTCAATATAATCCTGACGTTCCCTGCTTTGCTCAGCAAGCTCTCGAATCGGATAATCCCACTCGTCAAAAATAATCACAAACTCGTTTCCCGTCTCCGCGTTGATCACAGCCAGCGCCTCTGACAAATTCTCATCCCCCTGAATCAACCCCGAATACGCCTTCTCCAGCTCTCTGACCACATTTTCCTGAAGCATTTTCATAGGATTTGCATCCTGATCTTTCGCCTTGACAAACTGTGCTTGAATATCCATAAAAATCGTGTCGCATTGATTCAGATTATTTAAAAATGTCTCATCCTTCACACACTTTAACTGCGCAAAAAGCGCGCTTGAATCCGCTCCCCTGCTAAAATACGCCACGAGCATCTGCGCCGTGACAGACTTTCCAAAACGGCGCGGACGGCTGCAACAGAGAAATTTCTTATTTTGTTCCATCTTCTCTAAAATATTGTTCAAAAGCCGCGATTTATCAACAACGTATTTCTCCTTTAGAAAATTCTGAAACTTGTTATTGTTTGGATTTAAGTATCGTCCCATGCCGCTCACTCCTGTCCCAATCAGATATGGATATTATAACTTAATTCCAGCCAGTCTGCAATGCTTCCCGACAAGAGATCTGCTGCCAATCCGGCAGTTATTTTTTCTCTATGTTCATTGATAAGGGAGAACGATGTCATAAATTTTCCCCTTGCAAATGCAGTTCTAATGTGGTAAAATATCTCGCGGACAGGCAATCTGCCTGCATGGTATGGCAAGATAAAATTTCATAAGACAGTTCGTGACCATCCTGTCTTTAAACAAAACTAGGGATATAAAAACGGAAGGATTCTGCACAGGCTCTCTGTGCCGGAAAAAACCGTTTTTCTGTATGGGCACGTTCTGCGTGCTTTTTTTATGCACAGACCCGTGCAGAGGAAATAAGCTGCTCAAGCGGCGCACGGGTCGCGCGGCGAGTAGAGGAAGATAAACTTCTCTACTCGATTTTCATAGGAAAGACCGCGTTACTAGGAAATGATGTGGGCATGTCCACTTTGTTCTTGCATCCAGAACTGATAATTAATGAGATTCATTGTGCATATTTTTAGCTGCACAGAAAGGAAGTCCATGGAAGATTTTAACCCAAACCGCTATGCGGTCATCAATGAAAAAAATCCCCGTGAAATCGTCATGCTGCGGGGGCTTGGCTGTTCTTGGAGACGGTGCCGATTCTGCGACTACCATCTTGATTTTTCCCCAGACAGCAGCGCAAATTTTGCCCTGAACCGGGAACAGCTTGAAAAAGTCACTGGCATCCACCATAAGCTTGAGGTGATTAATTCCGGCAGCTTTGTGGATTTGGATGAGGAAACCCTTGCACTGATTGAAACAGTCTGCAAAGAGCGCCATATCACGCAAGTACATTTTGAGTGCCACTGGCGGCACCGGGAGGCAATTCCTCCATTCCGCAAGCGTTTTGCAGCCCATGGGATTGAACTGAAGGTGAAAACCGGCGTAGAAACCTTCGATGCCCTATTCCGGGAAAGCTATCTGGATAAAGGCATTGACGCCCGTTCCCCAGAGGAACTAGCGGAATATTTTGACGAGGTCTGCCTGCTGCAAGGCATCCCCGGTCAGACTGTGGAAAGCATGGACAGGGACATCCAAACGGGCCTTGCCTATTTTGAGCGGATCTGCATCAACATTATGCAGGAAAACAAAAAGCCCATCAAGCCAGACCCCCGTGTCATTGCAAGTTTCACCAAAGAACTTTATCCAAAATACATAGAAAACAGCCGGATAGATATTTTAATGGAAAATACTGCTTTCGGCGTAGGAGGCGTTGTAGAACATGCAGAATGAAATTCTTTTATTGGTATCTTTATTCCTTACTTTTTCCACAGTCGTGTTCCTATTCTGGCTGTTTCAGGAGCAGGGGCTGTATTTGTGGACTGTGCTGGCTACCATTGCGGCAAATATTGAAGTTTTGATTATGGTAACTGCCTTTGGCATGGAAATGACGCTGGGCAATATCCTGTTTGCCTCAACCTTTCTGGTAACGGACATTTTGAGCGAGCTTTATGGGAAAAAAGCCGCCCAGACTGCGGTTTATCTAGGGATTGCCACTTCAGTCATCTTCATTTTCTTGAGCCAGTCCTGGATGCTGTATGTGCCAAATGAAAATGATTTTGCATCCCCTGCCATCCGCACAGTCTTCTCCAATACTCCCCGCTTAATGGCGGTAGGCATTATTGTATACGTCATTGTCCAGCTTTTCGACGTGTGGGCATACCATAAATGGTGGGCGTTCACCAAAAGCAGGTTCGGGGACTCCAAGAAATTGCTGTGGCTTCGGAACAATGGCTCCACGCTGGTATCTCAGCTTCTGAACACAGTCCTGTTCACATGGGGCGCATTCTTGGGCACCTATGATACAAAGACACTGGTTTCCATTGCTATCGCCAGCTATATTATTTTTGTGGCCACAAGCATTGCGGACACGCCCTTCGTGTATCTGGCACGGCACCTGCACCAGAAAAAACAGGCGGTTCCCACTGACGCCAAAAGCCACTGATCAGAATTTACGGAAAAGAACACGCTTGAGAGTTCAGGATTTCATGGGTATCTAAGAAACCATGAAATCCTGAGATATCATATGGCATTGGGACAATATCTTCAAAGCAGTCTGTGAATGTAGACACTTTGAAACCTTTCTGCCACGCTTCTGTACATACACGGCAGTTACTTTTCATAAAATACTAATGTAAGTCTTTCATTTATGACTTCTGTTTTGCCCGTCTGGCGATATCCCATTTTTTCATACAGATAACAGTTTTTAGATTCCTGCAAAATTGTGTCCAGCTCCCAATTTTCATTTCCATGTATTTCTTCACACAGCCGGATTGCTTTCTGTGCAATGCCTTTCCCTTGAAATTCCGGCAAGATAAAAATGGGGGAAATTCTTTTGTTTTTTCCATCTTCCTTGAAGTCAACAATACGAATCGCTCCTGCTTTCTTCTGCCCGATACAGATAAAATAGTAAAATGTAAAGTCCTGTTTCAAGCGTGCTGCTACTTTTTCCATGCTCTCATTTCCGGGATTGGTGTCAAAATCCTGATACTTTTCCAATAATTCTTTGAAAGATTCAACCTGCATAGCATGTAGTTCTTGTGCGTTGTCAATAGTTGCCCTTAATAATGTTATTTCCATATAAACCTCCGTATTAGATGAAATCAATCCTTTTCAGTTGATGTATATTTTTATTTCTATAAACCAAGTCCTCCCTTACTGTAAATCCGACCTTTTCCCAAAAAGCATTGCCTGATACATTTTTCTCAAATGCCACTTTGTGTATGCCCTCTTCGATATTCATTGTCCTAATTGTCATTATCTCCATTCCTCCTAACGAATCTTTCTGAATTTCTCCAGCCGGTAATGCTGCTCATCATCTAGTTCTTTTATTCCGTTTTTATATTCATATCCCTTTTTCCGATAAAATTCTACCGCAGTAATAGATGCGGGAATTTCTATTCTTTCTGCTCTTAAAAATAATTCATCGGATTCAAGGGTATCAATGATATCGCTGCCAATCCCCTGCCCATGAAATTCCGGCAGCACAAAAATAGTGAGCAGTATACTTTCTGTAAGACTTCCCCAAAAACTTGATATCGAACCAACACCCACTATTTTATCTTCATGCCAAAACACATACACATGTGCGTATTCTGCTACACCCTTGAACCAATTCACATCATGTGTGGCAGAGAGTGCATCTATAGCTTTTTCCCCGTAATCATTTACATTGACTTCTCTAAAATTTCTAAGAATTAGATTTACAATTTCTTCCGCATCTTCTTCACGATAAGGCTTAATAATAACCTCTGTTCCATTTGATAATTTCATAAAAATCTCCTTTCCAAACAAAAAAATACACCAAACATACAATATGTCCAGTGCACTTCTAAAACGATCGGCTATTCCAAGCATTCTATCATCATTACAACTTACATCTACCGATTTATATGCACAGACATATCAGACCTACCTGCGTAACTGTGCATCGAATCGAAACACAATTACTTCTAAGTACGTCTGTAATACATGTACATATAGTTCATTGTAAAATGTAAGTTCTGCATTTCCATGTTCTCCTAAACTTTTTTATTAACCTACCACAATTCTATTTTTATGTCAAGAAATATTTTTTGAACGGAAAGGCAAATGAAAAAGGCAAAAGTGACAGAGAGCATTGACATATACACCTATGCAGGATTGGCACTTGAAGGCAACTTGCAAATGTGGGTTGACGCAGAAGCCAGCCTTGAACTGTGTTAATTTTAATTCCCCCGAATTCGAGGGAATTAAAATTACTTTAAGACCTTCGTAGTCTGTTCTTCCAAAATAGACATCTGATGTATGGCAATCTTGTTCAATTTTATTAAGCGTTCTTTTTGGTTTAGCCCATCTTCAATTAGTACTGCATTAATGTTTTCCATATTTGACAGGCATATCAATTCATTTATGCTTGCATAATCCCTGATATTACCCTTTTTATCAGGATTCTTATCCCGCCATTGTTTTGCTGTCATGCCGAATAATGCCATATTCAGCACATCAGCTTCTGATGCATAAATGATAGAAGTCTGCTGTGGCGTAAGTTCCGGCGGAATGAGATTGACTTTGATTGCATCAGTATGTATCCGATAATTTATTTTTGCCAATTCCCTCTTGGCACTCCAGCCAAGCAGAGCCTGTTCTTCTTTCTTTAGCCGTTCAAATTCCTTGATAAGGTATAATTTGAATTGCGGAGATACCCAGCTTGCAAATTCAAACGCAATATCTTTATATGCATATGTACCACCATATCGTCCCGCTTTTGCTACAATCCCCTTTGAATTTGTGCGGGACACCCATTGCTTAACTGACATAATAAAACGGTTTAATCCCGCCTCCAACATGATTTCTTCATACGCGGTAGCATTAAAGTCTGCATTATACATTTCTTCCCATATGCCAAGAAATTCTATTGTATTCTTGTTGCGTAACCATTTTTCTATCAGTGCAGGTCCGTTGTCAAATTTTCTTACCATATCGGTTAAAGAGATATAATCATCTTCTTCAATCTGTAAGACCTGTATCTCTGTTCCGTCAACATTTAGTTTTCCCATATAAAATCCTTTCATCTATGCAGTCTATAATTTTATAATATAATACGCCGTGCATTTTCGTAATCCCTTGTTTGAAATATCTTGATATCAGCCATATCATGCTGCAATCATCACTTTAATCATCTCCAAAAGCAGCAATCTCCGATACATCTACAAGACATGCTTCACATACTGTTAATATTGCCTTTTCCTTTGTAATCCCGCTCTTCGTGAACTTATACCTGTCGCAATCCGAAAAATGTTGGCTGTCAAGCTCTGAGAAATGTTCACACAATTTCCAGCTTTTATCCTGCTCTTTTGGATCGGTTTTATAATTCCAATAATGTGCATCTAATGTGTCAACCGTAATTTCTCATTCCATACCGCATATTTTTTGCTGACTCAATAAAGTTTTTTTCTATTGCCGAAAAGGAAGAAGAACAGATAATTTTTTCGTTTACATCTTCCTGCAAAAAACAAATTGTTTTTAACAATATGCCATGAATCTATGATAACACATTCTTTTGCATTTATCATCAGAAAATTGTCAAGTATAACAAAGACCGAAAGTCTATCTTGCCCTTCACCTTTGCTTTTAACTGTCTTTTGTTGCTGATAGTCTGCTGCTTTTTTTGGTGGATTTTTTAATCGTTCTTTTGCAAGAAGATTGATAAGGTCGGTATGGAAATTCTTTACTTCGTCAGTGAATGTGGTATAATTTCTATTAGCACAGACAGAGAAATCGGAATTTCATAAGGAGAGAATACGAATGGATAAAGAAGTAAAATGGACAAAATATTTATGGCTGAGTTTACTTTCATTTGGAGCATTTATGCTTGAACTTCTGTCAATATTTGCAATTGAAGTTATATTTCTGCATGTGGATATACAGAATTATACAATGCAGCAAAGAAGTATTCATTGTATCATAATGGTTTTTATGTGGGCGTTTTTCATTGGTGTTCTCCTGCCTTTTTCAAGGAAGCATTATCATTTTCCAGTAAGGGAAAGCAAAAGGGATAAGATTTCCTCGAAAAGCTGGCTCGTAACGCTTGCTTGTCTTATTGGCTGCAAAATTATGACTTTCATTGATTGGCATACATTAAAGATTATCGGAGAAGCACAAAATAAAACTGTATTCCAATTTTGTGCGCAGTATTTATACTATATATTTGAGGTAATGCTTGTTATTCTAATCATCATATATGGGCAAAAAGCGATTGAAACCTTGTTGAAAAAGGAAAGTCCAATTCCTTTTGGCGGTATTATATTGGCTATGACATGGGGAGCAATGCATTTCGTATCAAGAGGAGTAGGTCTTGAAATATGGAACGGAATTTCTACGATGATATTTTCTATTCTTAGCGGTATAATGTATCTAAGATTAAACAGGAAATGCTTGTATAGCTATCTTTTTATTGCTATAGGTTATTTACTATAGAGCCCAAAATCAATATTTAGGAGAGCGTTATAAAAATGAAAAAAACTTTAGAAAATAAATACTTTGCAGTTTTCATAATATTTAGTTTTTTAGTTTATATAATGTCTAACGGAGAATGGTGTATTCCGATTTTTGCGTGGATTTATCCAATTTTGTTTCTATATATGATTTATCTGAATCGTACTCGAAAAGTCTGCCTTATCATTAGTTCAATATATGCCATTGGTTTTATTATCCAGTTTTGGAGAGCCGTTGGAATGGACATAAAGATATGTATAATAGTAGCAATCCTGCTGTCTTTTCTGAAAATTTTACCATATATCTACTGGTCAAAATCAAAAATGAGATTTCAAGATACTATTATTTTTGCAAGTATAATGGTATCAATAGAGTATATCATTTATCTGATATACCCTATATTGGGAGGGCTGTCTGACGCTTATACACAATTCAAAAATCTATATCTGCTACAACTGGTAACTGTAACAGGGATTTACGGAATCACCTTTTTAATGTATTGGACGGCGGCAGTGGTGATATGGATTTGGAACAATAAATACCAAAAAGAATACATCAGAAAATACATAATCGTATATGGTTCTGTAATTGGCTTGGTATTTGTCTATGGAGTTGTTATGTTTCATTTTGCAGGAAATTCAGATAAAAGTATTCGGATTGCTGGAGTAACTGTTCCGATTTCAGAGCTGTTAGATAATGATGAAGATGTTTATTCTACATTTTATACCAATACATTTACTGATGAAAATATTACCAATGCAAGGAGTAAACTATCATCGGTAGCTGATGAACTTTTCCTAAAAACCGAGTTGGAAGCACAAGCAGGTGCAAAGATTGTCTTTTGGTCTGAACTGAATGGAGCGGTTCTAAAACAAGATGAAGATCTGCTGCTGCAACGAGCGTCGGATCTGGCAAAACAGGAAGAAATCTATTTGATTGTTTCGTTACTGGTGAAAACCCCTTATGTGGACTTAAAGGAAAATAAA
>ERZ808054.510-NODE-510-length-35532-cov-5.361642_pt1 | contig 35532 bp, 30 predicted proteins | sample MGYA00380201_ERZ808054 | MGnify/ENA primary metagenome ERZ808054 (study PRJEB31490, sample SAMN06133419) | mouse gut metagenome | isolation source: Z5_2 | host: mice | place: China: Chengdu | collected 2015-05 ...
GTTATCCATGCAACCTTACACTCCTGCTGTTTGCCTTTGGCATATTTGGAAAAATACTGATAGTACTCTTTCATCAGCTTCGTCTGAATCCTTATGATTGTCTGAGCCATGGCAGTGTCCTCCTAAATGATATCCGCAAAGGCTTCTATCTGCAGATTTGCCTTTTGTACGTCTTCTGAATGAAGCAGGCTTATTTTCAGAACGGGAATATTTTGCGCTTCCAGACGATCTTTATAAATAGAATAGAGATACTCGTATGGTTCGCAATACTTCTGGATAACCATAATAACACCTTTTATTTCTTTCCTTTTGATCTCCTGAATATCCGCTTCCAGGATCCTGTTAAAATGATCCTGTGTGGGGGATAGTCTTCGTCCCATAATATTTTCTGATATATTACAATACATATCTCCTGTGACCTTTGTTTCCGGCAAACTGCATAATCTTCCGGATTCCGGAAGGTTATCTCCCACGATCTTCAGACCTCTGTCCTCAATGATCCCGGCGATCTCTATGCCTGACAGAAACGAACCTGTCACAAAAACCCTCTTGCCAGTCCCGTGAACCCGACGGAGGCTGTCCCCCATATCCTGCTCACAGAGTGGTCTCTTAAGGTTCCTATGGATATTTTCTATGTACTCAAGATAAGCAAGCGTGTCCAGATTGTCATACAGATCGCAGATTTTTCTGTTCCGCCTGTTTAACAGTGCGATCCTGTCTTCAATGTTGTTTATTGTTGTATGATAATGTTTTTCGATCTGCGTCTGATACCTTTTGATCTCCTCGGCAAAAAACAAAACAGCCTCCGGACCCGTTCCCGCCGGAACATTGATCTGATGCAGAAATTTTCCGCACGTATCCAGATAGCTGCCTATGATACGGCTGCTGTCGCAGGATTTGGGATATACGGCGCCGTCGATATTTTTATCGCCCATAACCTGTGAGATAAAATCCGACGCATACCCGCAATACGACGCAATATTGCGCTCCCCCGAATACTGTGTAAACCTCACCGTATCACATATGTGCTCCGGTATAAATCCTGACATTGACAGTATGTTCATTCAATACCTCCATAGATCCATTTAGCATTTTCAAAAAAATTTTCCCAGTTTTTAACTTCGTTTTCTGCCGGCGGGGATTCCAGCATTTTCATATGGTACAATCTAATGAGATCGTTCATAACCGTTTCTATCGTGAGCCGTGGTATATGTTCCGAGAGATTTGCTACCCTCGCACCCACACTCTTTATATGGTTTCTCTCCAGTTTTCCGCTCCCGGGCGTCAAAAACCTTTCCATGGCGGATATGTCCGACTGAATGAGGAGCGTCCCATGACTGCAGGTTATCTCTCCGGTTGTGTACCTGGCATTGCCGCTTATCTTTTTTGCACCGATGGTTATATCGTTGCGCCCGTTGTACCGCGCGTCCAGACCGTACTGCCTCAGCAGACCGCAGATCAGATCATAATATCTGCATTCGTTCTCAAGCGCTGTGCGGCATATAATGGAATAATTCAAATTCCCAAGATCGTGATATACCGCGCCGCCCCCGGACTTTCTCCGCGCCAGCGTACCGCCCTGGCGCAAAAACGCTTCCGCCCTGCACTCGATGCTTATATCCTGATTCCTTCCGACTACGATGGTATTGTCATTCTGCCACAATAAAAAGATCGCGGCATCATCAGATACACATGGAAACAATGCCTGTTCGAGTGCAAGATTTCTGTAGGGGTTTGAAGAACTGCTGACCATATACCTATATTCCACTGTCCAAAGCCTCCCTTGCCCTGCCCAAAGCCTCCGACACTGCCTCCGCATAGCTCGGGTGGGGTCTTGTGGTCTTTAGCATGTCATCTATCGTAAAACCATTTTGGACTGCAGCTGCCAGCTCAGAAATGATATCCGACGCCCGCTCGCACATGAGCTGTGCGCCCAACAGCCTGCGCGTGCCTTTTTCCGCCACAATCTTTATAAAACCTCTTTCCCGGGTGGATATCAATGTCCTTGCGTTTGCATACATTGTCTGTCTTGCGGAAACGGCATCTCTCCCCTGCAAAAGAGCCTCTTCCACAGTCAATCCCACACAGGCGATCTCAGGTGTGGTGTAGATGCACCGGATCACGGCGCCCGCGCTGGCACTTTGTTGATGCCTGATGTGGCATACAGCCCGGATCCCCTGCTCCATAGCCGTATGCGCAAGCATCGGGCTTCCCGATACGACGTCCCCTACCGCATATATGCCTTTTGTTTTTGTCTGCCCTGACGGGTCTGTGAGAATCCCACCATTGCCATCTGTTGAAAACAATAACCTGTTCATGTGATCGAGCACCGGCTTTCTCCCGACCGCCGATACGGTTATCTCATCACGCACGTTTCCGAGAGCATCCTCATCACACCTGGAAATGATTTTGATCCCGCGCTTTTTCATACTTTGTGTCAGACCGACAGCAATATCTTTATCCCAGTTTCTTAATATCCTTTCACCGCGTATATAGATAGAAACATTTGCTCCGAGTCCGTTCAAGATCTCTGCAAACTCTGCCGATATACCCCCCCCCTCCTATTATCGACGCAGATGCGGGAATTTTATCAAGTTTTAATACCTCGTCGCTCGTCAGCATATGCTCCCTTAACCGTATCGGTCTCGAGCCGCTTGCAATGATGACATTCCGTGTTTCATACGGGACGTTTCCGCACAGGATCAGATTTTTATCGATAAGCGATGCCTCCCCATTGACAATCGCCACATTGCAGTCCGCTAATTTCTGGGACAGACCGTTCCTTAATTCCTCAACAATCGCATGATTTTTCTGCTGCGTCATGCGAAAGTCTATCCCGCGGTATTGAATGTCCAGACCATATCCTGCGGCATGTGATAATTCCATGCCCAGCTTTGCGACATGGGCAAGATACTTCGTGGGAACACAGCCTCTGTTAAGGCAGGTTCCCCCGATCAGTTCCTTTTCAAAAAGAATTGTCGAAAGCCCGTATCTGACCGCCTCAAACGCGGCGGCGTAACCGCCCGGACCACCTCCGATCACCGCAACATCATAAATCATAACTGCTCCTTACATCTTTCGTACGTCTCATGATCCATCAGACTGTCCGAAAGCGCATCCGCGCTGACTCGCAGCAGCCAGCTGTCATAGGACGATCCATTGACCGCATCCGGCTCGTCCACTACGCTTTGGTTCACTGCGATAACCCTGCCTAATACTGGAGAAACCAGATCCGACACGGTCTTTACGCTCTCCACATCCCCAAATTTTTCATCGATCCTCAGCTCAGTTCCTTCCTCAGGCAGATTGATGAACAGAATGGCTTTCAGCTTTTTCCGGGCATGATCACTCAAGCCCAATAAGACATCCTTCCCATCCTTTTTAACCCATATATGTCTGGAAGAAAACAAAAGTCCGTCTGTCATCATGACATACCCCCGCTTTCTTTCTCAGCCAGATGCTTCATAAGCGCCGTCACAAGCTCTCCGACATTCTTTGAACCCTGGACTTCGGAAAGCATAAAACGTATGTCAAAATCCATCTCAATTTCATTCACGAGATTCAGGTGCGTCAGGCTGTCCCAGCCCTCGACATCGGCAGCGGTGGTCGTCTCGCTGACGACAATGCCGTCATTTTCAAATACGTCCCTGATAATGCCTGTCACTTTTTCAAAAACTTCTTCCCTGTTCATTTTTAATCCTCCATTGTTATAAAATTATTTTTCTTCACGTAATCCGACACGGTCAACTCATAGCAGTGACTTGCCGTGCAGGTAAAGCCCATTGTCTCATATATTTTCTCAACCATTTTATTTTTGGGCGTCGGAATATACTCGGCGCTGATCCTCTCAAAGCCATTCCGGGCGGCAGTGTCCACAATAGCGTTTACTATAAATTCCTCCATGCCTCTTTTTAGTACCCTGCAGCTCATCAGCCACGTATCTATGAAAAGGCTGGTTTCGGATATCTTTTTCAGGATCACTGCGGAAACCAGCCCGTGGTCGCCGAATCTGTCTCTCAGCGTACAATAAAGCGTGATGTAGCTTTCGTCGCCTGCAATGCGCGCAATATCATTCTCGGTGTACCGTATCGTTCTGAGATTGAACTGGTTTGAGCGCTGCGTGAGCTGGGCGATCCTCGCAAACCGCACTGCCTCAAACGGCTTTGCCGTGCCTTTCATCTCAAGGCTTTTGAGATAATCGTCGATAGATGCAAAGGTCTTTTCCAGTTTCTTTCGCTCAAATTCAGCCTGGTACTGTTTTGTCCTGTCTGCCCCCGTTCCTGTGAAGGACGCTGTCTCAAAATAGTTCTGACGCTGAAGGTACTCGATATACAGCGCCGGATCCTGCGGCAGTTCAGGCACTGTTATCCCGGGGATCAGCTCTCTCACCAGATTGCGTTCAAACGGGTTGTCGTCCAGGAAGATGATCGAGTCCATTCCTATGTTAAGGCTTTTCTGTATCATTTTTATGTTAGAAGCCTTATCGTCCCAGTTTGCGACAAACAAGGATATATCCTCAAGCCTTAAGGTCATTTCCTCATGCTTTTCAAACGGCTCCCTGGCAGTCTCCTCGTTGTTCTTGCTGCATACCGCCAGAATGATGCCGCATTCCTTTAATTGTTTCAGCCATCTTTGGAGATTGGTGAACGCATGTCCCTGCCCGAGTTCACCGATCTGTATGCCGCCCAGACCATCGTCACCGATCACTCCACCCCACAGGGTGTTATCCAGATCGCAGACAACGCATTTCCTGACCCTGCCGTCAAGCGCCAGGAGCACATCCGTCACAGCCTTCGCGATATAGGGCAGGGCATTGATCGACATTGTCATCTTGGCGTTGTAGTAGAGCGGCGCATCATAAAACCGATTCTGTCCCAGCTCGATCTGGACAGACAGTAAGTCTACCGGACAGACCGCACCCTGGCTCGCCATGGCTTCATCCAGCAGATAATTCAGCTTTCTTATCTGGTATGTAAACGTGGACGATACCTTGCACGAGTAGTTCCCGAGCGCCTTGTCATTTATCTCGGAGAAGTTCAACTGTATTATTTTTGCATTGCAGTTTGCGGTTATCAGATGCCAGTACCGCTCAACTCTATCCAAATATATTTCTGCGAATCGCTCCCGCACGGCAATGTCGGCGTCAAGAAACTCTTCATAAAGCCTGTCTGTCGCCAGCCAGATGACAATGCTGTCAGGTTCGAACGCATAAACCTCGGAATCGTGATCCAGAAGCTGGGCGTCGATCTGGTCATAATCCGCGTCATACACCAGCGCATTCAAACCTGACCGTCTCGCATATCCCTGTATCGCACTGGAAAAAAACTGTGTTGCGCAGTTGCCCAGCACAGCGACCTTTATTTCTTTTCCGTCAATGTCCAGGCGTGACGCTTTTTGCAACTCTCTGAATGTATACATCTCCTATCGATCCTCCTATCTGATGCAGGTAAATTCGGGCACATGCGTGTCAAAACTTACGGCGTCTATCACTTTCTCCGCCTGGTTGTCATACAGAACAAAATTCAGTCCCCTTCTATTTTTGGAATAGTCTTTGGCGCCGATCTTTATTTCTGACAGGTTGCCGTGCTCGAGCGTTCTGCTTGATAGGTAGAACTTCCTTTTGTTGATCTCGCCGTCATAAAACAAGGCTTCGTCGTCCCCATACATTTCAACAACTTTTGCGCCGTGGATCACACCGATAAAACTGTGATACTGCTTGTCGAGCAGCATACCCCCCCTCGTACCCAAGGTTGATCATCTTCTCGATGATATCCTGTGTCAGGGCATAACCTTGTATGTCTTTTACCGATACGAAAATGGTGTAGCGGTCTGACCTGTAGTTTGTTAGCAGATCCAGGTAATCACTCAAAGACGTTGTACTTTTCAATGCCAGCTCTGTCTTATATCCCTGAAACGTCTCAAGATCCTCACGCATGAAATCATAGGAAGGATCTTCGCGGACATCTTCCAGTTCATAATTTTCTGTTATGTATCTGCCCAGATAGGCAGTCAGTTTTTCCGCGCCATGGGCATTCAGATGTAAGCCGCCATCCATGTCGTCCAGATCGCAGGTTATATCAATTCCAACTTCATCATAGCGATACATGAAATTCAGATAATTGATATCATACTCGTCCGCAATATCCTGTATCTTATTCCAATATCCCTGCCATCTGATCCGATCTGCTGTGCCGCTGTAATTGATCGGCATCAGCGTCAGCAAAACTTCTGTGTTGTTCTCCTGGCATAACTCGATCGTTTCCCGCAAATACTTTTCAGGGATTTCCGGCAGTTCTTCCTTCTGTGTTGTTATTTCCCCCAGCGTTTCGATCGGTTTCCCCCCATACCATACCTTCGCGCCATAAGTTCCCAGCCTGCCTGCCGGAGCTTTTTCAAAATCCTTTTGCGATAAGGACTCCCATCTTGTATGATACGTCCCCATCTCAAAAAGGAAATCCATTTGCTTTTCCCTTGGTATGATATCGAATATCAATTCCGCTTTTTCCGGAAACCGCATTGCATCCGTAACGAAGTGCGTTATTCCGTCACTGCACATCGCATTGTTATCCCAACATGTCAGGACATCGATCACGACCAGTTTGGGATCCTGCTCTTTTAACGTTTCCTCGACCAAATAATACGTCATGGGCAGTCTTTGATTTCCGCTTCCCAGATTATAAGCGGAAATTCCATACTCATCGTATAACTGCAAAGGATAGACATCATTCATCATGACGGAGGACCCCAGTAAGATAACGTCAAAAGTACCCCTCTCGAAATCTCTGTATTCTTTTGATACGGCTTCTGTCGATTTGTCTTTGAAGACCGGAAGTATTCCGTTATATAACAGTGTCATGCAAACAATAAAACCCGCCAAATGAAACATTTTCCTGGCGTTGTGAACTGATGTTTTGTCCATCTGATCGTTTCCTTTCATTTTGAACCGTTCCCTACCTGCTGCAGGTAAATTCGGGCACATGCGTATCAAAGCTTACAGCGTCTATCACTTCCTCTGCCTGGTTATCATATAGCACAAAATTCAGTCCTCTTTTATTTACAGAGTAGTCCTTCGCGCCGATCTTTATTTCTGACAGATTGCCCTGTTCCAATGTTCTGCTTGATAGGAAGACCTTTCTCCTGTTGATCTCGCCGTCATAAAACAAAGCTTCGTCGCCGCCATACATTTCAACAACTTTTGCGCCGTGGATCATACCGATAAAACTATGATACTGCTTGTCGAGCAGTATACCCCCACCCTCGTACCCAAGGTTGATCATCTTCTCGATGATATCCTGTGTCAGGGCATAACCTTGTATGTCTTTTACCGATACAAAGATGGTGTAGCGACTTGATCTGTAGTTTTTTAACAGATCCAGGTAATCACCCAGATCCTTTGTGCTCATCAATTCCAGCTCTGTTTTATACTCCTGATACCTTTCAAAGTCTTCGCGCATGAAATCATAGGAAGGATTTTCGCGGACATCCTCCAATGTATAGTTCTCTTTCAGATACTCTCCTAAATATCTGGTAATCGTCTCAGCGCTGTAGGCATTTAAGTGGGTGCCGCCATCTGTGCTGTCTGCCGGATCGAACTGCAGCTCATCATAACAGTGCATGAAATTCAGATAATTTATGCCGTATTCGTCTGCGATGTCCTGTACGCCATTCCAGTATTTCTGCCATTCGGCACGATCGATCCCTCCGTTCTCCACAACTTTGTTATAATCCATCGGCATCAGTGTCAGCAACACCTCTACGCCGTTTTCCTGGCACATCTCGATCGTTTTTCTCAAATACTTGTCGGCATTTTCGGGCAGCGGAGCCCTGGTTTCGATCACCGGTCCAAAACTGTCAAAAGGTATGCTGCCATACCATGCCTTGGCGCCATAAGTCCCTCTTCTATTGGGATTTCCATAAAAATCAGCTTTGGAGAGGTTCTCCCATCTTGTATGATAAGTACCGAACTCAAAGAGAAAGTCGGCTTGTTTTTGCTGCGGTACCACATCTGTGACGCACGCCAGCTTCTCAGGAAAACTCAGCGCATCAGTCACCAGATGCGTATGCCCGTCGAAACTCGTAGTCTGCTCATATCCTGCATAATAAACATCTATCACCACAAGCTGTGGATGTTGTTCACGCAGCGCTTCCTTCACCAAATAGTATGTCAGGGGGATCCTCTGCGCCGCCGTGGTCAGGCTGTAAGACGAAATACCATACTCATCATACAACTGCAGCGGATGGATCCCGTACATGATGGTCGAGGAGCCTGCCAGGATCACATCAAACGTGTCCTTTCCAAAACGATCGTATTCGTTTGATACGCCCTGCTGCATTGAATTGCTCTCAAAAACCGGAAATATCACCTGACAGACCAGGAGCACGCAGACTATAAAACCCGCAAACTTCATCATTTTTCTTTTGTTATCTGACAAACCACGCATCGAAACGATCACCCTCTTAAAAATTCCCATAAATAAATGATTCCGCATCATATCCCGCTCCGTAATATCCAAATATCAGAACCGAAAACAGGAGCGTTCCCCAGACGATCCATCTGAACACTAAATTTTGTTTCGCGATCTCTTTTCTCAGGTCGTACTTCTCGCCCAACAGATCAACGATGAACAGAACAACCAGGCAGATAAGCAACAAACGCACATTTTTGGCGCTCAACCCCAGTTCATATAGCGAGTCATCCAGCAGAATCCACGGATTCCAGTGCGTTATCCCGTATTTTAATGCCCGCAGCGTTTCTTTTATGTTCTTGAGCCTGAAAAACATATTCGCTATGGATAACAGCACAAAAACACGCACTGACTGAAATATCCGCCAGCTGACTGTGTTGACCTGGATGTGCAGCTTCTGTATAAGCCATTTGAACAGTGGTTCATACAGCTTGCCCAACAATATGCACGAATAGCAGAACAACCCTTCGCCTATGACATATTTCCAATGTCCCCCATGCCATAACCCAAACAAAAGCCATACGATCAACATAGCCAGATAGGAAGGGATCTTTTTGTTTATTTTTCGTGCCATCTTTCTCCACAGCCCTGTCCTGGACACAGGATACATAATGTAGTCCCTGAGCCAGCCACCCAACGTTATATGCCATCTCTGAAAAAATTCCTGGACTGATCTTGAGAAAAACGGTCTCCTGAAATTTTCGGGCAAAATGATCCCATAACACTCGGAAGCGCCGATCACAATATCCATGCATCCGGAAAAATCCGTGTATAGCTGCAACAGAAAAAACGCTGCCGCTATCCATATGTACAATCCATTATACAAAACGACATCTTCGTAAATGGTGTCCACTATGATCCCCAGTCTTGCCGATATGACAATTTTTTTGAACACGCCCCACAAGATACGCTGCATACCGTAAAGCAGGTTGTCCGCATCAAAACAATGTCCCTCAAACAACTGTCTGCTCATTTCCTCATGCCTGGCAATCGGTCCTGATGTGAGCTGCGGATAAAAGCCGACAAACAGTGCTGTCTTAAAAACACTTTTGTCAGGCGCTGTTATTCCTCCATACACGTCAACGAGATAAGCGATCACCTGCAGTGTATAGAAACTGATCCCCAGCGGCGCGAGCAGGGAGACATTTGGGATCGGCTGTGTTATCCCAAGCCTGTACAGGATCACATTGATATTGTTGACGGCAAAATTGCTGTATTTCAGCGCTGCCAGCATACCCGCATTGACCAGGATCCCTGCGATCAGATATCGTTTTGACTTTCGGCGCTGATCCGCACATCTATAGATCCCGTGCGCGCAGAAATGTGTTGACAGAATGCTGACAAGCAAATAAATGCCGGTGTATGGCGTTGACGATAACACAAAAAACACAATGCTGTATACCAGTAACGCGATCCATTGAAAACGCCTGGGCACAATATAATAAATGAGTATGGAAATACTCAGTAATGACATAAATAAAAATGACGTAATGACCATAATAAACATTCCTCCCCGCCCGGACCGGCTCCGAGATCCAAGTGCTGCCTACCCGGTCAATCAATGGTCTCGCTTTTCACACACTCGTACATATCATTCAAAACAGCTGCCGTCTCCCTTACGTATTTTCCTACCGCAGTTTCCTCCGACATCTGCACACCGTACACTCTGGTCGGATCCGCCCATCATCTCCACAGCCCTTTTCGTGCCGTTACGGATATAGAGATAACCTCTCCAGTGTTTGTTGCTCAAATCCTTTCTGATTCCCAGCTTTCTCCATTCAGCCGCCACTTCGCCGTTCAGCTCGCATCCCAGCGTGTCCTTTACAGCCAGGATGATAATACTGTTTTTCAGGCAGCTGACCTTTTCTATATATTGATGGATGTCCGTAATGCCTCTGATCTTTGCGTAACTATTTTCATCGCTCATTCCCCGTCAAACCTCCGCTCTTTTGCCGTTCAGCTTAAAATATCCACACGCCGTAAATTTGTGCTTAAATCGCTCGCAGCCAATCGATGCGGAATTGCGGATCGATAGATGATCTCTGGCGGTTTTCAGGCAATATTTACCCCCCCCCGGTACTTTGGGCGGATCAAACTTTTCTAAATACTTTTCCACGATAAACGCTTTGATCCGTCTTCCGTTTTGACCGTCGAAATGGCTTATATATTGACGGCGCGCTTCCTGGCGCACCTCTTTCATTGGATCTTGTCCTTTTGAGATCATGTCAAAAAAATTACAAGCTTCTTCAACATTGTGTATGCGATATAACGCCTCCATTACTTGCGGATGTGCGGGAATGCACTTTCGGTCATCATATCTGAAAAAAATACCTAATGGCTTTTCAGTGACCAATGCAGACACTGATATACCACAATTGCAATCCGCTATGATGGCGTCCGCTATACTGTATGACATCGCATACTCCGGCAAATCGTCCCAGATCATGTTGGGCGTGGATTTCATAAATCTTTTGAGTTTATTCAGATCTTCCTCTGTCCAGACCCCCGCATCCAATAACTCAACGATCAAAATGGGATGCGGTCGAAAAATCAATGCCATATCACTATGCACTTCAAAATATCGCAACACCTCTTCCATATATAGATCGATCGTAACGTTTCCGCTTTCATATACATGATCCGTCGTCCACAATACGATCTTCTTATCTTTTATTTTTTTCCAATCGTCAGGAAGCTCTTTCTTATTTTGCATAAAATGATAAATTTCATCAAATTTGGGATGACCGATCTCTACCATCTGTTCATTCGTCAAATTCTCCTTTTTTGCTTCCTGATAAATCAATCTGTCAAACAAAAAGTAATCAATGCTTTTACTGGTATCATTCATAATTTTATCCAAATGTCTTTTCATCGGCTGATCCGAAAATTTGATCAATGTCATTGGAATAGCCACTGTCAACGCGGCATATCTTTGAAAATCTTCCAGATCCTGTTTCTTATATACGCTCCAGTCTGCGCCTGGAGAAATAATCAAGATGTCCGGTCTGTCTTTCGAAACGTTATATTGATGCATATATATGGCATCACAATGATTTCTTCGCAAAATATCTTCCTTTTTTTTCATGTCATACGATCCATATATTATTATCTTTACATCAAATCTACTATCTTCCTGAAAAGCTTTTATTATGGATTTCTGCGTATTCCAAAAATAAACTCCTCCCCAAAATACAAGTCTTACCTTTATGGCTTCCTGATATTGCTCAGGCAAAAGTGTACGGATATCCAGTCGTTTCACATATTCTTTTGTAACTGTTGATTTTTCCCGGATGTCAGTCTTTGTTCCTATAATGGTTCGTTGTTCCCTATCAGCCGCTATACTTCTGTCATGTGTATCAAAACAGACGGAATCGATCACATAGCGCCTTTGTATGTCATAGACAACGATATTGAGCCCTCTGCGCTTGACGGCATGATCCTCCCCGTTAATGGCTATCTCCACGTCATTTCCCGCGTTCAGAGGCTTGCTCACAACACACAGCTTTAATCCCGGAGAGATTTCCATCTGTTTTGCAACCGCCTGGTCGATCTCTCCCAACTCTTCGTACACGTTTTTTCCCTTATGGATGACTGCTATATATCCATGCCAGTGTTTTCCTGTCAGATCACTGGTGATCCCGATCGCTTTCAGCTGTCTGTCCATCGCTTCGGTAAGCTCAAATCCGGGTGTATCTTTTACAGCAATAACGATCAATTGGTCTTTCATGGTCTCCAAAATCGAGAGATACTCCTGAAAAATTCCGGTTTCCCGCAATAACTTCCGGGCATCCATATCCTGTAGTTTACTATGCTTTCTCACCTGGTACCGCCTTTCATCAATAGCCTAAATACTGTTTCCAAAAGTCCTCGCTCATCAGATCCGCGCTGCCGTCCCTAAACCGTTTCATGGCACGCGAAAAAGAAACGATGGACACACATGTTATCCTGATCAGCCCTCCCAATGCCTTGAAGACATCCCGCCAGCTTTTTTCCGTAATAAAGGCTTTTTTGCTCTCCTCGTCATAGTGGAGCACGCGCTTCTGCCTGTAAAAATTGATCGGGCGGCAAAGTCCCATGGAGACCGCCTGGATCTCCTTTCCTTTAGACCTCTTTGCGGGCAGCAGATACCCGTTGATCGTGAGATATCTGAGCGCTTTTGTCAGCCCCCTGTCAGACTGCTTAAAGCTGTTCATGTATTTGGGCAGGCTGAACACCGCGTTTTCTATCTGTTCTACCGGAACCGCGGCATATCCTGATTGCAGGATCTCTTTGTGCAGGGCTTCGCCGTCCGTCGATCTGAGGAAGTCGACTCCCTTATAAAAATCGTTTACACCCCGAAACAGCAGATCGATGTTTTTATAACGGTAATAGATCATTTCCCTGGCTGTCGTGACATACAGCCTATGCAAAAATGAACTTAATTTATAATTCGGAAAGTGCAGGGCATTGTCATACAACAGGTTTCTGATAATGTAATAATGCAGATAGGAAGCATATTTGTTTTCAAACGGTTCATGCCATACACATATGCCATTCAGCAGGACTACATACAGCCTGTTGCGCAGCCCGTATTCCAGATCATCACCGCGTATGAACAATGGCAGCGGAAGGTTGCTGCGCGACACTACCTCCATAGGCATGCAGCAGTACCACCACGCATTGTATTCCGTGTATTCCTCTATCTCGTTCAGCAAACAGTTTTCCCCGAGGCTAAGATCGATGCCCGCCTTGTTCGACACGAGCCGTCCCGCATTCCATGATGCCCCCGCTTCCACCTGTATACTCTGCCTGTCCATGCGCAGCATCGCACCGCCGATGGACATGGCAGCGTATTCTTCCCTGCGGCACCGCAGCAGCATATATGTCCTGAACAGCGCCTCCGGCGTCACGACGACATCATCGTCCATCATCAGCACATGGGTGGCGTTGAAGCTGTCCCTGTCGTTCATTATCTCGATCAGACCTCTTGTAAAGCCCCCTGCACCGCCGACGTTCCTGTTGCCGGTGATCTTTATATCGTCAGAACCGTCCCCTGTCTCCTGCGGGAGCGTGTTGCCGTTATCAGATATGTAAACTTTTAAATGCCCGTGCATGACATGGTCTTCGTTGCCTATAATGCTCTTTCGCAGGATGTCAATGTTCCGCCTGACGTACGCCTCTCTTCTATATGTACAGATGTTTACCGCGATGTACACAGGGCGGAGGCTTTGTTCGTCAGTCTCCGCGTCATAACTTCCCCCATAGTACACGGGATCTCCCCCGCAGGCTCGCAGCTCAAATGCCAGCATACCCTTGTATTCATGCAGGTGATACGGCAGCACAAACTCTTTTTTCTCCGGGGACGCCAATGTCTGCCTGTCTACGACAGACTTGCTTGCCGTGCCGTTTACAAAGCGCGTGTTCACCAGCGTGACCTCAAAGCTCCCGCTTATGACAAGGCGAAGACTGATGCTGCCGACCGACGTGTATTTTTTCCATTTTTCCGCTGACAGGCTATTGAAGTATGTGTCAAAGCAGCACCTTGCACCATGCTCAAACCGGAGCGCACTGCCCCCGTGCGCGTAATTTACGCTGCGCACGCCATCTTTTTCCCTGAGAAAATAAAGTTCCTCCTCCGCGCATATCCCCGGCTCGGGCAGCAACAGATTCTGTATCTTCATGAAATTGTCTCCCTTGTGCAGATTTTTTGAACGTTTCAATAATCCTCACTCATTATAGATTGTTTTAGTTTTTTTAGCTATAATTTTAAGTTAATTTAGAGTTACGCGTGATTTTATGCACTTTTTTGTCATCTTCTATTCTGTGAAAAGTGCCGTTTCTCCGGGTCTTTCCACTATTATTAAATACGAATCCTGCGTCTCGATCGGGCAGGGGAACGCATCCCTGTTTGAGGACACCCCGGAATTTTACGCCACATACCAAATGCAAAATGTGAAAAATCACAGAATTTATACAGACAAGATCCGGCTGTCTGTGGTAGAATTAAATCATATCGAACTCGCTACCGAGGAGGATCGCCTGCACAAGATCGACCAGTGGGCGAAACTCTTTAAAATCAAAACATGGGAGGAGTTGAAGGCTATGGCTGCGACGGATCAATATTTGGAACTGGCTAAAGCCCAAAGAAAAGACTGAGGATCAAAGAAGGGAAACTATAATGAAGATACTGATCATCGAGGACGACAAGGCATTGAACAACGGAATCGCATTATCCCTGGGCAGCGACACGATCCTGCAGGCGTTTTGTCTGGCAGATGCCAAAAAGCTGCTGGACAGCAGCGTCGATCTGATCATTCTCGACATCAACCTGCCCGACGGCAGCGGTCTCGACTTCTGCCGCGGGATCAGGAAGACGAGCAGACTGCCCATCATCTTCCTGACCGCCAACGATATGGAGATCGACATTGTGACAGGGCTTGAGACCGGGGCAGACGACTATATCACAAAGCCCTTTTCGCTCGCGGTGCTGCGCGCGCGGGTGAACGCAGTCCTGCGGCGCAGACAGCCCGACAGCAACGTATTTCGCACTGACAGATACGAATTTGATTTCGACAACATGAAATTCCTCGTCGACAGCACTCCTGTCGAGCTCAGCAAGACAGAACAGCGGCTCCTGAAAATCTTTGTCCGGAATCCGGGACGCACGCTGCCGCGCGAGATGCTGCTCGACCGTGTCTGGACCGACAACGCGGAGTTTGTGGAGGAGAACGCGCTGTCCGTCGCCGTCAAGAGACTCCGGCAGAAGATAACCGATGTGCCGATCCGATCCGTCTACGGCATCGGTTACGTGTGGGAACAGCAGAAAGGAATCCCCGGATCATGAAGTACCTATATGGACTGATCATACTGATATTACTCGCCGTCATCGCCGCTCTGTATCGTTACACGGCAAAAACATTGTCAAAGCTTGACAAAATGCTTGACAGTGCGATCGATGGCACTTTTTCCGAGCGTACGTTTACCGAGCAGAAGCTGTCCAGGATCGAATCCAAAATGTACCGCTATCTGTCGTCCGGGATCCTCTCCACACGGCAGATCAATACCGAGAAGGACAGCATCAAGACGCTGATCGCGGATATCTCCCATCAGACCAAGACGCCGGTAGCCAATATTTTATTGTACGCCCAGCTCCTAAAGGAATCCCCCTGTCTCGACGACAGCGCGAGAAAGCTGGCGTCGCAGCTCGAGGAGCAGACCGAGAAATTAAATTTCCTGACCGCATCGCTCATCAAGACTTCCCGTCTGGAAAACGGCATCATAAACGTCTCGCCAAGGGAAAACAGCATCCGAAAACTGATCCGATGTATCGACTGCAGCGACGCTGCCGACGCAAAAGGAATACGCTGTCAGATCGAACCTGTCCCTGAATGCACGGCAGTGTTTGACTTCAAATGGACGCTCGAAGCCATCTCAAACATTGTCGACAACGCGGTAAAATACACTGCCTCCGGCGGCACAGTCACCTTCAGCGCGCGCGAGTACGAAATGTTTGTCTGCATCCAGATCGCGGACACCGGCATCGGCATGTCCGAGGAGGAGACTGCAAAAATATTTGCGCGCTTCTACCGCTCTCCCGAAGTGCGCGACGAGCGCGGCGTGGGGATCGGGCTGTACCTGGCGCGGGAGATCGTGGCAAAGGAGGGCGGATATATCAAAGTGTCCTCCAGGAAAGGCGCCGGCTCGGTGTTCTCCGTATTCCTGCCCAAAATGTCAAATGTGTCAAAACTGTAAGAATGCAGAAAGAGTTGAGACAGAATCATCTGTTATCATAGTGTATGTAAAGAGGATTTACATACACTATTTTTATGCACACGGGCACCCAGAGGAAGAATGTCAGCAAAAGCTATTTTATAGTTCTATAGATAGAGGAGGTATCACTATGGACATACTAAAAACCACAAATTTAAGAAAATACTACGGCAGCGGCGACACGGTTGTCAAGGCACTCGACGGCGTCAACCTGTCGGTGGCAGACGGCGAATTTGCCGCGATCGTAGGCACATCAGGCAGCGGGAAGTCGACGCTCCTGCACATGCTCGGCGGTCTTGACAGACCGACGGACGGCACCGTCGAGGTGGAGGGTCACAACATCTTTTCTCTAAAGGACGACTCGCTGACCATCTTCCGCCGGCGCAAGATCGGCTTTGTGTTTCAGAGCTTCAACCTCGTTCCCGTGCTGAACGTCTACGAAAATATCGTCCTGCCGATCGAGCTCGACGGCAACAGGATCGACACCCCCCACATCGAAAGCATCATGGAGACGCTCGGTCTCACCGGGAAAGTCAACAGCCTGCCAAACCAGCTCTCGGGCGGTCAGCAGCAGCGCGTCGCGATCGCCCGCGCACTTGCGTCGAAACCCGCCATCATTTTAGCCGACGAGCCGACGGGAAACCTCGACAGCAAAACAAGCCTCGACGTCATGGGGCTTTTGAAGGTGACAAGCGAACGATTTTCACAGACGATGGTCATGATCACGCACAATGAGGAGATCGCACAGATGGCAGACCGGATCATAAGGATCGAGGACGGGAAGATCGTTGGCGGCAACAATGATTAATCTTGATTTGAGTGCCCGCTGAGCCGGGCGAATAGGAGTATATATGAAAATACATGAAGTAAACAACAAAAAAGCGATCCGCCGCCTCTCCAGCCGCAGTTTCAACGCCAACGCATCGAGGAATTTTATCGCAGTGATCGCGATCGCACTCACCGCGATCCTGTTCACTGCCCTGTTCACAGTCGGCAGCGGACTGGTGGAAAACATACAGCAGCAGACGATGCGCCAGGCGGGCGGCGACGGAATGGCATATTTGAAATATATAACGGACGAACAGTTTGAGGCAGTCAAAGACCATCCGTTGATCGACAGGATCTCATACAACAGAATGATGTGCGACAGCGTGGAGAGCGACGCGCTGTTAAAGCGCCACGCCGAGATCTATTACATGAACGATGTCGGCATGGAGCTTGGCTTCTGTGTTCCGACACACGGGAGAAAACCCGAAAAAGAGAACGAGATCATCATGGACACCATGGCGATAAAATTGCTCGGACTTCCCGAGGAGATCGGCGCGCCTGTAACCCTTCGGCTAAAACTCCACGGCGGCAGGATCGTGGAGCGGGAATTTGTGCTGTCGGGCTGGTGGGAAGCCGACCCGACTTTCAACATGGCATCGATCATGGTCGTCTCCAGGGCGTACATGGACGCACACATCGATGAGCTCTACAACAGTTATCGGGAAAATTATGAAATGACGGGCGCCACGAACAGCTATATCATGTTCCGCAACTCGTTCGGGCTGGAGAAGAAAGTAGAGCGTGTGATCACGGAAAGCGGCTATTCCATGAACGAAAACGACCCGGATTACATTGATTCCAACGTCAACTGGGCGTATCTTTCCAGCAATTTTGACTTCGATCTGCCGACCGTGATGGGCGCGCTGGCGGCGGCTTCGCTGATCGTATTGACGGGCTATCTGATCATCTACAACATTTTTCAGATATCCGTCACCAGGGATATCCGGTTCTACGGTCTGCTCAAGACGATCGGGACAACCGGCAGACAGATCAAAAAGATCATCCGCAGGCAGGCTGCGATCCTGTCCTGCATCGGCATTCCGATCGGGCTTATCGCCGGATATTTTATCGGGACAGCTTTGGTTCCGATGCTCATGAACACCAGCCTCTACGCAGGCTCGACCTTCACCACAAGCGCAAACCCGCTCATCTTTGCCGGAAGCACGGTCTTTGCCCTTGTCACTGTGGCAGTCAGCACCTCGAAACCCGGCCGCATCGCCGCAGGCGTGTCGCCCATTGAAGCTGTGCGTTACACGGACAATACAACCGTCAAAAAGAAGAGCCGCACGGCGCGAAACGGTGCAAAGATCACCGGCATGGCGATGGCAAACCTGGGCAGGAACAGAACGCGCACGACACTCGTGATCGTGTCGATGTCAATGTCGCTGGTGCTGTTCAACACGGTCTACACACTCAGCATTGGTTTTGACATGGAGAAGTACCTGTCGACCTTTGTCGAGACAGATTATCTCGTTTCCCACGCAAGCCTCGTCAATTATATGTACCGCGGGAACGATGACACTGTGACAGACAGCATGATCGCCTCGATCGAGCAGCAGGAAGGTTTTCAGAGGGGCGGGCGCTTTTTCGCGGATATCATAGCCTCCGAATGTTTCAGGGTCAAACCGCGTGAAAATGAAACACCCACATGGGCTGACAACGTAGATAACAGCGGAAACTATTTCTGCGCAGTCTATGGTCTGGAGGACTTTCCGCTCGGCAATCTGCAGGTTCTGGAAGGTGAGATCGACTATGAAAAGTTAATGACCGGCAAATATATTCTCGAAGGTGTCTATCTGGACGAGAACCACCAGCCCGAGTGGTACACATCTCACTACGAGATCGGAGATACTGTGACACTCTGCAATTACAGAGGAAACGGCGAGAGTGCAGCCGAAAATGAGTACACAGAATACCAGTACGAAGTCATGGCAAAAGTCGCAGTCAACAACTTTACCAACTCGTGCCGCATACTCTTTCCGCACTCCTACTATCTGCCCGCCGACATCTATAAGACCATGACCGCAAATCCCGGCACGATGATGTACGTGTATGATATCGCGGACGGTTTTGAGGCATCGATGGAGACGTTCCTGCAAAACTATACCGAGAGCGTGGAACCGACGATGGCATACTCCTCCAGGAGTACCTACGCAAAACAATTCGAGGGACTGCGCGGCACGGTGATGCTGGTCGGCGGCATGCTGAGCCTCATCATCGGAATGATCGGCGTGCTGAATTTTGTCAACTCGATGCTCACCAGTATCCTCACGCGCAGACGCGAGTTTGCCATGCTCCAGTCCGTCGGCATGACGACCAGGCAGCTGCGGAAAATGCTGGTCATCGAGGGACTGCTCTACACCGCATCGGCAGGGCTGATGTCCATCGTGTTGGGGGCTGCCGCATCAGCGCTGCTCGCCGGCACGATCGCTAAGAGCATATGGTTCTTCACGTACCGTTTCACGCTGCTGCCGCTCGCTCTCACGATCCCGGTACTGCTCCTGGTCGGAACACTGCTTCCGCTGCCAGTCCTGAACGCTGTCGAAAAGCAGAGCATTGTAGAGCGGCTGCGGGAGGCAGTCTCATGATGAGGAACTGTTCCTGACCGTCAGGATCACAGGCGGCAGAGACTGTCACTGCGCGTCGGCAACATAGTACTGCGCCTGCGCGTTCCAGAGCTCACTGTACTTGCCGCCCGCCTGCGCCAGCAGCATCCCGTGATCCCCCTGCTGCACCATGCTGCCCTCATGAAAGACAATGATCTCATCGCAGAAGCGGCAGGAGGAAAGGCGGTGGCTGATATAGATCGCCGTCCTGTCCTCCACGATCTCATTCAGACGCGTGTAGAGCTCATACTCCGCCATCGGGTCGAGCGCGGCGGTCGGCTCGTCCAGGATCAAAAATGCCGCATCGCGGTACATGGCGCGCGCGATCGCAAGCTTCTGCTCCTCTCCGCCGGAAATCTCCACACCGTCCTCCGACAGATTCTTGTACAATATCGTGTCGAGTCCCTGCCGCATCGTCTCCACGCGCTCCCAGAAGCCGGCCTTGCGGCAGCAGCTCTCCGCCCGATCCCTGTCGTACGTCTCACTGGCAGCGATATTCTGCCCCACGGAGTAGGCAAGCAGCTCAAAATCCTGAAATACCACGGAGAACACCTCCATATATTCCTTGTAATCATATTTTCGGATATCGATCCCGTTCAGCAGGATCTCTCCTTCCGTCGGATCGTACAGACGGCACAGCAGTTTGATGAAAGTCGTCTTGCCGGAACCGTTCTGCCCGACCAGCGCGAGGCGTTCACCGACCCTGAATTTCAGGGACACATTTCTCAGCGCATACACCTCGCTGCCCGGATAGCGGAAACTCACATCGCGAAACTCCACCTCGTAATTTTTGTCAGAGCGCTTCTCCACCGTGAGCGAGCCCTGATACATCCTGTTTGGAATATCCAGAAACAGGAATTCCCGTCTCAGATAACAGGCGTTGATGCCGGCATCTCCTGCCAGCTCCAAAAGCTTCGCCATCCCGCCCGACATCGCAGTGACCGCTCCGATATACTGTGTGACGGAGCCGATGCCAAAGGCACCTCCCCACGCTTTCAGGCAGACAAAGAGATAGATGCACCCGCCAAAGATCCTCGATACCGCCGCTGACGCTGCGATCGCGATCCCCATCCGCCCCCTCGAAAACCGGGCGATCTTCGAGTGTACCCCGAAATCATTCTGGATCGTACTCAGCTGGTCAAAAAAGCGCTCCTGACCGTACAGCCGCACATCGAGCGCACGCTTATCCTCACTCATCAGAGCGCCAAAAAAGTTAAAAAAGCGGTTGCCCTGCTTGAGCTCCTCGTCGCATTGGAGCACACACTTCCTGCCGATCGTCTCCAGCCACGGCGAGACCAGTGTCACACCGCAGAGGAGCAGCACAAGCAGCACGATAAACCCAGGGTGGTTGAGCATGACAAGCCAGCCCGCATCTGCCCGGACCGGGAGCCGGAACAAGGAGACGGAAAGGGTGATCCCGCCCAGCAGCTGAAACAGCGCTTCCAGAAACTGCTGATATTGTGTGTACACCCTCCGCACACCATAATTCCTCCACTTTGAGGTCTGCTGCACCTCGCGCAGCAGCGCCTGCGTATCGGAGGACTCCGCGTCGCAAAAATCCATGGACAGCAGTTTGTCAAACTGTCTCCTGCGATCATAGAAATAAATGCAGGTTAGCGCATTCTTCCAGCGAAATGCCACTGCCCTGAGCAGCAGCACAACAGCCTCCGCCACAAGCAGTATCACGATCTTCTGTACCAGCATCTCCTTCTGCCGCGCCCCCGCCAGCTCATTTAGGAACTGTGCCGAAAAATACAGCGTTATATATGGAAACACGGCATTGAGCAGGCAGTGCAGTGCCGTTGACGCAAACAGCGCCGGGCACTCCCTGTACCACAGCAGAAACGCCCGCCTGCTCAGCCGGAACTTTTCTTTCCAGTTCATTTTTTCAATTTCTTCGTTCATATCAATCCTATCCTCCCCGCGTTCCTGCAAAGTCCGATCAGCACTTTAACAGGGCTTTGTTTCCTGATAATATCTGCTCTGCATCTCGAAAAGTTCCATGTAGCGCTTTTTGTTTGCAAGCAGTTCCTCGTGCGTGCCCTCCTCCGCGATCCGCCCGTCCTCGATCAGCAGGATCCTGTCGCAGAAGCGGGTGGACGCAAGCCTGTGGGAGATAAAGATCGCGCTCTTCCCCTCCGTCAGCTCATTGTACTTCTGGTAAATGTCACTCTCCGCGATCGGATCGAGCGCGGCAGTCGGCTCATCGAGCACCACGATCGGACTGTCTTTGTACAGCAGCCTCGCGATCATCAGCCGCTGCAGCTCTCCCCCGGAAAGCTCCACAGCCTCCGTGAAGACATATCTGTCCAGCTTCGTATCATACTTCCCGGGAAGGGACTCGATCTTCTTTTTCAACCCCGCCTTTTCCACGCAGTCCATAACCCTTTCCATGTCGATCTTCCGCGCATCCTGCGCTACATTGACCGCTATGGTCGACGCGATCACGGAGAACTCCTGGAACACACCGGAGATCAGCCGGTAGTAGTCCCTGCGGTTATACACCTTGATGTTGACACCGTTCAGCAGCACCTCGCCCTCGTCCGGATCATAAAAACCACAGATCAGCTTGACCAGTGTTGTCTTGCCCGCCCCGTTCAAGCCCACCACCGCAAGCTTCTCGCCCGGACAGATCGTGAGATCCAGGTGGGAGAACACCTCCTTTGACGGCTCCGTCCCAGAGCCGCTGTATCGGAAGCTCACATCCCGCAGCTCGATCGTGTACGCCTTTCCCGGCTCCTGGCGGAGCGGTATGCCTTCCTCCATGCAGAACAGTTCCCCGTGATCCAGAAATTCCCGGACAGCTTCCAGTTCCAGCCCCTGTCTGTGGAGCGTGGACACATTTTCCATGATCCCGCTGATCCATGTGGTAAATCCGCTGACCGCCGCGAAATACAGCAGAAACTGTGCGGCACCTATCTTACCGCCCAGCACCATGTAAAGCAGATAAAAATATGCGATGCCATTGCGCAGAATCCCCAGTATAAGATCCGTCAGATCTGCCGCAAAATACCGCCGTTCCCGCCGCCCGCAGAAGTCCAGATACAGCCGCATGTATTTTTCATGAAGCCCGCAAAGCCACTCCCGCATCCCAAAGATGCGGATATCTTTCGCCAGATAACGATTCTGCGCCTCATCCTGAACGTACATGACACACTTGCAGATCTCCTCCTCTTCCTCCCGGTGGCGATAGTTCCACTCGTTCGCGCCATAATTGACCAGATACCCCAGGACTGCAGTTGCCACTGTCACAAGGATCACAACCGGATCCACACGCTTGAGCAGGTACAGATAGATCGCAAACCCCAGTATGTTCTGCACAAACCCTGTAAAAGTCGTCCAGATCGCCTCCGATGCCTTATTGTTATCATTGAGTGCATCGTGCGCCTTGGCGAGCAGATTGATAAACTCCTGCCTCTCCCGCAGCGGGTAGGAGCTTGTGCTCATCTTGTACCGAACCTGGGTCACGATATGATCCCGCAATTCGATCCGCCCAAATCGCATATTCTGCCTTACGTACGCCTGCACCGCGCTGGCTGTCGTGATACTCGCCGTAAAAAACAGGATCGTGTACAGCAGCCCGGACAACGTGCCGTGCGTCTCAAGCTCTTTTAAGATCGACGGCGCCACATACAGCTCGATCACGGATACCGCCACTGCGATCAGCCCGTCCAGCACGGCAAACCAGATGACACTCGGCAGGTTCTCCTTCGCTTCCCGCAGCATGAAAAGCGCATTTCCCAGCACACCGTATTTTTTCCTTTTTTCTTCTTTTTTGGTTTTTCTGAACATTGTCTCCTCCATGTGTTCTGAATGTGTTCTCAAAACTTTCAATTTCCTTTTTGTATTCATTATCGATCAGTCAGCCACATCATAACACAAAAAATCCCCGCGAATGCAATCCGGGGACGAATTGCACATCCGGGGGGACGAAAAATATATTATTGCGGCAGCAGGATCTCCGTGGTGAAAGCGCCATCCTCGCTGTTCCTGCGGATATAGCCCTGATAGCGCTCGATGATCGTGTCGATCCGCACCAGCCCGTACCCATGCCCATGCCCTTTCGTGGACAGAAAACGCCCGTTTTCCTTGCGCTGTTTCTTAACGGCGGTCCTGTTGGTGAAGGACATGTAGAGCTGCGTGTTTTTCATATCCATATAGACGCGTATCATCCGCTCCTCCTTCGGCAGTGCCATGCTCGCCTCGATCGCATTGTCAAAAAGGTTCCCGATGATGATGCACAGATCGATCTCCGCCGTCGTGAGCGCCACCGCCACATGCGCGTCCGCCGTCACCGCGATCTCCTTCGACTTTGCCAGCGAGATCTTGCTGTTCACGATGATGTCCGTCATCTTATTTCCTGTCTTTAACGCCACGTCCACCGTGTTCAGATCGGTGTCAAGCGCGTCTAAATAGCGCCTGATATCATCGAGTGCCCCCATGTCAGCGTAGCTTTTGAGCACCTGTATGTGGTTGCGGTAATCGTGCCGCCACCCGCGCATCTGGCGGTACATATTCTCCACCTCGGCATAGTGCGTCGTCAGCAGTTCGCTCTGGTACGCCGCGATGCGTTTGTCGATCATTTTGTCCAGTAAAAACATTGCCGCCCCTCTAAAAATCTATTCAGAAACAATCTATATACAGAAACAATCCGTTAAGAAACAATCCGTTACAAAAACAATCCGTTACAGAAACAATCTATTACAGAAACGCCGTGTAAACGCTCATCTGCGGAAAACACAGCGCGCCGCCCGATCCCCGTCAAAAATACCGTATCATCGCGCGGTTGATGTCCTCATATGCCCTTCTCGGGAGCGGGATCTGCGCCCCGTCCTTCAGGACGACCTGCGACCTTGTGATCTTTTTCACAAACTGCAGGTTCACGATATAGGAGCGCCCCGTGCGGAAAAAGCGCTCGTCCAGCTCCCGCTCCAGCTCGCCGAGCGTCCTCTTGACGGTGTAGTCCTCATCGCCGTGGATCGTCACGTAATTTCGCTGTACTTCCAGATAGCGGATCTCGCTGACCGGAATGCGCGCGGTGCCCTCCGGCATCTGCAGGCACAGTTCCCGCCCTCTGTCCCTCACGCGCTGCGCCGCCCGGTCGAGCACGCCAAAAAGCCGCTCCTGCGTCACCGGTTTCAGCAGGTAGTGCAGTGCCTCCACGTCATATCCCTTCTCGATATAATCCATATATCCCGTGACAAATACGATCTGCACCGCGCGGTCATGCTCCCGCTCCCGGATCCGCAGCGCCAGTTCGATGCCGTTCATATGATCCGGCGCACCAGCCCCCGCAGCGTGCATCTCAATATCGAGAAACAGCATGTCAAACGTCCTGTCCTCCTCATACCGGAACAAAAAAGCCTCCGCGGAGGGAAACAGCTCCACCTGCACCATGACCGCGTGCTCATGCGCCCACTTTTTTATGAAACGCTCCACATAAGAAGCATCCGCCTGCTCGTCATCGCAGACTGCTATCCTGTACATCGCACCGGCTCCCTCCCCTGTCGGATCTCGTCCTGCTCCGCTTCTCTGCCTTCGAGAAACGCGACGGGTCCCTCCGGCAGCGGCTTTGAGCAATAAAATCATCTCATACCATTATACCCAACAATATATGCGGGTGCAAGACAAAAAGAGGGCGAACAGATCTCTAAAAACCAGACAGATCCACGTCTTTTAGTGTGACCTTCTCCCCGTCGCAGTACACCGAGACGGGTCCGTTGTCGGGCAGATCCAGAAAGACATCGCCGGCGTCCTTCTTCCGGAAGCGCTGGATATCGACCTGCCAGCCGTTTTCATCGTATTGAAGCCGATAGCCGTAGCTCCACGCAAAGCCCCGATAACACAGATACTGCCGCCCGTCTGCGTGATACACATACCATTCCCGGATCGCTCCGTCATCCATCATCTGGGCTGCCACTTCCTCGGGGAGCTCTTCCGCGGTCAGTCTGTACACATCATCCGGATCAAACTCCCCTTTGTCCATTTCCTTTTTCCCCGCCTCGTGCTTCTCCTCCTTCGTTTCTTCCGCTTCTTCCTCAGGATCCAGCCCCGGCAGTTTCTCCGTCCCAAACAATGCCGCCGCTTCCTCCTCCGTATCGAACAGTTCTGTCACTTCCTCCTCCGTCATATATGCCACGCTGATGATCTTGTTCCGAATGCTGCGAGTCACCTTCACATCCACCGTGCCCGCCGGATTCCAGTTGAGCGTCCTGATCACCTGCTCGCCCTCATACTGGTCAAAAAATACGCGGACAGGCTGATCCTGATAGTAGAAATGTCCGCCATTCCGGACAATGCCCCACTCCTGATACTGTTTTTTATCTTCCTGCTCCGCATTCTGTTTCCATGCGGTCAGATCATCGGAACCCGTCAAAACAGACTGGAAATTGATGTCCATATCGCCTTTTGCTGCCTTATCCTGCCAGCTTTTGAGCAAGTCTGCACTCATCTCATCTGTCAGGACCGCGAAATAGCTGATCCTGTCATCCGCGTACGCCCGCTCAGCATAGTTTTCGATCAGCGGGCTGTCGCGGTCCAGATTGCTCATCAATCCGGAAAAGAAATTGATCTCATCATCCGCGTAGCTTCTCTCGATATATTCGCCGATCAGCGGGCTGTTGTCTTCCAGGCTGTCGACTGCCGTGAAAAAGAAACTGACCGCATCGTCCGCATATAGTTTGTCAAGCCACCGTTTCTGTGCGGACGCGTCCATCGCGGAAAACACCGCGCCGAACTGCGGCACCCTGTCCTCCTCGTAATACTGCCTCGCGAGTTCCTCCAGGGAATTTGCATTTTCTTCGGAATAGCGATCCCCGAACAGCCCGTTTTTAAGTTCACTCTTTCCACCGTTCTGATCTGTGACCTGCTGATCAGCCACATCTGCACTGCCGGCATATTTACCTGCCGGATCTGCATCCTGATCCGTACCACTGTATTGCTGCCCGCCAACATGTTTCAGCCCTGCCGGCGCACCCCACGCACTACCAGGTGTACCCACAGGCTCCACATAGGCGCCCATGACCGTCGCCCCCATCATCATCGCAACGGCAAGTACGACCGATACCGTCGTGACCAGCCTTGAACTTTTCCGAAACTTCATGATCGCACACAGCCTCTCTTTCATCAGTTCCACACTCTCATTGAGCGCGACAGAGACCGGAACACCCTTGTCGCTCCCGCCTGCTGCCATCGCCCGAAACAGCGTATCCCCATAGGCGCGCCGCCCCTCCTCGCCAAGCGGACGGATCACCGCCTCATCACAGGAGAACTCACAGGCACGATTGATCTCCCGGCTCATCAGCCAGACCAGCGGATTGAACCAGTGCAGGCAGACTGTGAGCTGCACCAGCCATTTGTAAAACATGTCTTTCCTTTTGTAATGCATCAGCTCATGCCGGACAGTATATGAAAAATCATCCGCCGAGAGATCCGCCGTCGGCAGCACGATGCAGGGACGGAAAAATCCGATCAGCAGAGGTGATGGCACCTGGCTGTTCACATACAGTTCCACCGGGCGGCTCACGCCGACCCCCTCTCCGATCTGCGCCAGTCTGTCCAGCAGCGCCGGATCGGAGACTTCCCCATGCCCGATGCGGACATATTTGGCAAAAAACTGGTAGAGCGTGATCCTCCGCAGCAGCAGAAACAGCGCGGCGCCAAACCACAGGATCCACAGCCCCTGCATCAGCCTCTCGCCCGGCCCGCCTGTCGAAATCCCCCTCACAGATCCCCCGCTGTCGTTCTCCCCGGATCTCTGATACCGTACGACAAGCGTCTCCTTCTGCGGGGAGACCTGTTCGGATCCATGATTTGTCCCGGGATCAGCCGTCTGTGCTGCCTGCTCCGGGCGATCCATATTAGCGAAGGCTGTCCCGACAACACTCGTCTGGGGCGCAACCGGCAGGATCAGCCGGGCGATCACAACCAGCCAGATATAGTACTGCCACTGTCTGCTGAGCCTCTCCCGGAACAGGGGTCTGCACAGCAGCAGGATCAGGATCAGCAGGGAACCTGACAGCGACAGCGAAAAGACGACTTTCATCACGACACTCACCTGCCATCACGCTCCTTCTCCCAGAATTTCCGCAACTCCTCATAGTCCTTTGCGGAGAGCATCTCCCGCTGGATCAGCGTCGCCACCAACCCCTTCGCGTTTCCCTCGTAGAGTTTGTTGAGCAGCGTCTGCGTCTGCGCCGCCTGATAGTCGGACTCGGACACAATGGCAGTATATTCATTGCGCCGCCCGATCTTGCTGGTCTTCAACAGCCCTTTCTCCACCAGCCGGGACAGCAGCGTGATGATGGTATTCTTCTGCCATGTGCGCCCGGACTTCGCCAGCTCCTCCGTGATCTGCGCATAGAGCACACTGCCGCCGTTTGCCCACACGATCTTCATCAACTCCAGCTCGGAATCAGAAACCTGTTGTACCATGTTGATCTCCTCCTTCATTTTCCTACAGCACTTTATCATCCAACTCCACTCGCTCACGGGCGTCCCGCGCAGACGCCATTATGATAACAAGTTGTAGTCTTATAAACAAGATAACATCTTGTAGTCCATTTGTCAACTCCGATCGGAAAGGGGCGCGCAGCTTTCCCTGCGCGCCCCTTTTGTTGTATTCAGTTTTATTTTTTGATCAATGTGCTGTTGACTGGACTTGCAGGGCATGTCAGTCCAAAAGTTTATCGTACGTCGTCTCGAGCGCATCGCGTATCGCCCTCAGCTGCTGGACCTGTATGTGCTGGATCCCTCTCTCGATCTTGACCAGGCATTCCCTTGTGATCGGGATCCCCTGCAGATTCATCATCCGCACAAGCTCGACCTGCCCGATCCCCCTCGACTTTCTGATCTTTCTGATATTATGTCCGATCAGCCCCGCTGCATCCTGCTTAATCTTCTGTTCCGTTCTATCACACCCTCTGAACTAAAATCGGTACAGTACCGCCTTCCTGATCCGACCAGTCTTCACTGCCCACGCCTGCGATACTGCACCCACCTATTTTTGTTTATTTTATGAAATAATCATACACTAATGGGACTGAAAATGGTCCATTTACAAAAATACATAAACCCCTGCAGGTCAAATATTCAGAATATTTACCGCGACTACAAAACCCTGAATCCGTGCTACGGATTTGTTATCTTTCCATGTTCTTTCTCAAATTCAGCGACATGCTTTTTTACAAGGATCTCCAATTCCTTGTTTGCAGAGCGCCCGTCATATTCCGCGACCGAACGGAGCTTCTTCAACAGTTCTTCCTCTGTCCGAAATGTAAATTTTACGATCTTATCTGCCATTTCATAAACCCCTTTGACGACTTTTTGATATCATTATACCTTTAAATTGACGGCAAAGTTTAAGTTGACGGCGTTATGACGTCATATTATAATTAGAATATACATAAAACCATCGAAATATGAAAAAATAAAAAGCAAGCAGACAGAAATGAAGATAATGGAAATAAAGAAAAGGGGAAATGACGATAATGAAAATGATGCCAGGATCAAAAGGGTATTTTTGAAACACAAGCTGTGCAAGTTCAACTAAATATAACCATTGAAAGTGTTGATTGGAATAGATTTTCAATTCATTTGTTAAAAATAAAGAAAAAGGGGAAGATCATGGAGCAAAAAATTTATATTACAGACGCAGAACGCCAAAAATGCCGCAAAGTCGCCAACGCTTTTGCCGAGCTGGAAAATGAGGCTATCGATCTTGTGGTGGCAGACACCGGAAGATTCGGCTTCGTGCGGCTCACGTACTTCAATGAGCTGTATGGCTTTGGAAAGTCGTCCTGCTACACAGACAGCAAGGAACTGTTCGACGCTTTGTGGAATGACTGGCTGAATGAACAGCTCTTCAAGATCGCGATGAATGATCCGGCGCTGATGGATCTGGAGTACGAGGATATCTATCGATCGCTGACAGCAGAAAAACGCAGGGAGCTCATGGGCAAACGTTCCTTCTTCGCAGAAAAAGCGGGCATCACCGATGCCTGACCCATCACAGCCTTTCCGCAGCCGCGGCATCGCGCGAACGGGCAGACGCATCAAAATCAGCGTGAACAGGAACTGTTTTTCACTACTTTGATGGCGGGTGAGCAGTATCAACAATCTCACAAATGTGTAGGGGAATCGTCAAAAAAGGTAGCGTTCGAGGTGACATTGTGATAAAATAAAAAATACTATGAAATACTAGAAACAAAAAGGGGGGAATTTTATTTTGAAACGATATGTTATGACTGCATAGCACTGGCTATTGCAATGATATAAAAAAGAGAATATGATTGTTATAGCCAATGCTTTTCCTAATAAAATATAAATTTAGGAGGCAGTTATGGGCTATATTCGAGCAGAAGAGATTCTGCCCAACGAGATAATCGAACTGATACAGCAGTACATCGACGGAACCAACATATACATACCAAGAAAGCCGCAGCACAGACAGGAGTGGGGCACCAGGACCGCCTACAAGCGCGAGCTGCAGAGCAGGAACCAGCTGATCTACCAGGACTATCTGTCCGGCAAAACAGTCCACAAGCTGGCGGAGGACTATTATCTCTCAGAAAAAAGTATACAGCGGATCATCCGGTCGGAAAAATGCACTTTGTAAACCAAAGTGCATTTTTGTTTGCTACGTATTATGACCTGATTTTACCCGATCAGGCATCTTTTTCCCTGGAACACAAACCCGTATTTGCGGATCCGCTCCGGCGCGATGCCCTCCGCCACGCCTTGACCTGTTCCAGTTTCTCCCTGAAATCCGCTTCCCGCCCCTGACTGGTGGGCTGATAGTACTCCCGATCTGCCAGTGTATCGGGCAGGCACTGCATGTTGGTGAGCTTCTCCTGCGTGTCATGGGCATACTGGTAGCCTTTTCCGTAATCCAGCTCCCCCATCAGCTCCGTGACAGCGTTGCGGATCACAAGCGGAACCGGCTCGGCGAGCTGCTCTATGGCATCCGTCTTCGCGTGCTCATATGCCCTGTACAGCGCGTTGGACTTCGGCGCGAGCGACATGTAGACCACCGCCTGCGTCAGGTGCACGGTGCACTCCGGCATCCCGATAAAGTGACATGCCTGATACGCCGCCACAGCGATCTCGAGCGCCTGCGGGTCGGCGAGCCCGACATCCTCGCTCGCAAAGCGCGTCACCCTGCGCGCGACATACAGCGGATCCTCCCCCGCTTCCAGCATGCGCGCAAGCCAGTACACCGCCGCATCCGGATCGGAATTCCGCATGGACTTGTGCAGTGCCGAGATCAGATTGTAGTGCTCCTCGCCCTTCTTGTCATACAGCAAAGATTTCTTGGAAGTGCACTGCTCCAGCGTCTCCTCCGTGACCGTGACTTCCCCGTTCTCACCGATCTCACCGTTTAGGACAACCATCTCGAGCGTCGACAACGCGCTGCGCGCATCGCCGTTCGCAAAATTCGCGATCGCCATGATCATTTCATCCGGGATCCGAACCTGCTGCATACCGAACCCCCTGTCATCTTTCAGGGCGCAGTGCAGCAATCCGGTCAACTCCTCTGTAGTGAGCGCATGCAGCACAAACACCTTGCACCTTGACAAAAGCGCGCTGTTGATCTCAAACGATGGATTCTCTGTCGTAGCGCCGATCAGGACAATGCTCCCCTTCTCGACAAACGGCAGAAACGCATCCTGCTGCGCCTTGTTAAAGCGGTGGATCTCATCCACAAAGACGATCGTCCGCTCCCCGAAATGGCGGTTGTGCTCCGCCTGCTCCATGACTGTTCGGATCTCCTTGATCCCGCTCGTCACCGCCGAGAAATCGATAAACGCGGATTTCGTTCTGCCCGCGATAATGCGCGCAAGCGTTGTCTTGCCCACGCCGGGCGGCCCCCAGAATATCATGGACGACACCTGGTCACTCTCGATCAAACGGCGCAGCACCTTTCCCTTTCCGAGCAAATGTGTCTGCCCCGCGTATTCCTCCAGACTCCGCGGCCGCAGCCGCGCCGCGAGCGGCTGCGGCATCTCCCTGTCAAACAGCGTCATCTGTTCCATGTTCGTCATCCTCCCCCTCCAGCATCTCCAGATAATTCCCCTTGTCGATATGCATCATCGATATCTGGTTCTGGTATCTGCGAAATCCGTACACGCAGTCGACATTCCGGATCAGCGACTGCAGACGCTCGTCGGGCACACAGACGATCAGCTGCAGGTCCATCTTCCGCGCGTATTTCAGACAGACCGCGCTGCGCTCCTGATCCATCTTGGAAAACGCCTCGTCCAGAAGCACCAATTTGATCTTGGAATCCCGGTTGCCCTGCGCGTTGTAGAGCATGGCAAAACCCGCGAGCAGCGCCACATACTTCGGGTTCTGCCCCTCGCCGCCGGAATCGCGCCCCGCCATCTCGTCCACGAAATTCTCGCGTATGACAGTCCCGCTCTCGTCCGTCACCTGCTCGTACATGCTAAAGGACAGATAATTCCTGTAATCCGCATACTCCTCCATATCCCGCATGCGCTGTTCCCGCACTCTGCCGTCCTCCTCGCGGATCGGCATAAACTTGTCGGTCAGCAGCTTGATCTTCTGCTCGTATTTCTGGTAAAATTCGTCCTCGCCAAGACTCAGCTGCCCCTCGATCACATCCGCGCCGACATTCTTGCTGTCGAGCTCCGGGGCTGTCAGCATCTCATAAAACTGCCCCTTCTCATCGTGCGCCGGCTCGATCTTGATCTGGTACGTACTGTCCGCAAAATTTGTCTTGCGCAGCAGACGGTTGATATCGTATGTGTGCCGTTTTGCAGCTTTGATGTCACCGTGGATCGTGGCGATCACATTTTCGCGCAGGCTCCTGTATATGAGATCACACTGCCGTTCAAACTCGCGTTCATATTTTGGCTCATAGTCATTCTGATAATCCTGCAGCAGGCGCTCATATACAGTATTATCCTTTTCCGCGCCGTTAAACCCAACCGACGGATACTCCCTGTTAAAACGGTTTCTGGCATTCTGCAGCGTCTCTATTTCCGCCTGTTCCCTCTCCTCCAGAGCCCTGATCTGGTCAAGGAGCCTGCCCCGGATCGCCTGACCGGAACGCGTCCTCAACTGCTCCGTGATCTCCGCCTCGATCCCGGGATCCGCCCTGTAGCCGGTCTGCTTCTCTGCCAGCTCCGCACGGAGCCTGTTTGCCTCGCCTTCTTTCTGGCTCATCATCCTGTTGCGCTCGTTGGTGAGGTTCTGATTCTGGTTCTGCTGTATCTTCTTCTCCCGCTTTCGCTCCTCCAGACGCTGCTTCCGCTCCTGAAGCTCCCTGTACTCCCCTTCTTTGAGCCGTGCGATCTCCGCTTTCAGCCTCGTGATCGTTCCCGTGACTTTCTCGAGCTCCCTGCCCGACTCCGCCAGACGCACAAAGTACGCCGCGTCGTTATCGAGCCGCTCAAAACCAGCCGCCGCTTTCAGGCTCTCGATCGATCGTTTAAGCTCCGCGCACGCCGTCTCCTGCCTTTGCAGCTTCTCCTGGTATTCTGCCAGCTTTGCCTTCGACACCCTCGTCCCGATACACGCATATTTCCCATAATCATTTTTCCGCAGATGACGGAAGATAAAATTGCTGTAAGAGTAGCAGTCGGGGGTGACACCGTCGCGGACGCGCTCGAGCTCCTCCACTGTATGACACTTCTGGATCCGTCCCAAATATCGTCTCAGACACGCGTCAATGTATGGAATGTCTGTCTGGACTGCCTCGTAAAGCGCATTGTCATCGACAGGACTGTTATTTCTCACAATGGCATCCGTGTTGATCAGATCGACCTCCTCGTACTTTTTCATCTCCCGAAAAAGCTCCGCCGCATCGTGGGCGTATTTCGGCTCGGTCACGAGCGACAGCTTCAGCCTGCCCATCCTGCCCTCGATGGCGTCCTTCCACTCCGCATCCTCCACGTTGAACAGGTCCGCGAACACGTTCACCTTGATCGTGCGCCCGTAGCGGTCTGTCAGCCTGCGCTCGAGCGCCGCCCTCGCCTCCTTCAACACTGCCGGATACGGTTTTCTGTCATTCTGCAGGTCATCTACCAGGCGTCCCAGCTCCTTGATCTCCTTTTCGAGATCGCGGCGCTGTTCATTGTACTCCTCGAGCATCTCATCGATATTTTCGCGCGCATCCTGTATGCTCTTCCTGAGACTTTCGCACAATTCCGCCTCGACCTTTCCCCCGCAGAAATCCTCGATCCTGTTGAGCATAGGATTGCTCACATAGTCTGTGATCACGGGGGCTTCCGCCCACATCCGCAGCCCTCTTGTGGTCTTTCGCCACTGCTCACTGTCCGCCGCGTACATCTTCTGGAGTGTCACAAGCTCCTCGAGCTGGCTTTCCTTCACCCCCAGATCGCTCGACTGCAAATCCGCCAGAACCTGGATCAGCTCCCGCTCGATGTCTTCCAGATCCGCGTCAAGCTTTGCCCTGTCCGTCTCAAGACGCGCCAACTCCTCCGCAGCCGTCCGGATCCCGTCCTCGTCCGCGGCGATCTTGTCCTGCAGTTCCAGGACTTCCGTGCATCGTATCATGGCGCGGGAGCGAATGATGTCGGTGCTGACCGCAAGCCGCCTTTTTCCCGTCTCCTGCACCTCGCACAACAGTTCTATCCTATGGCGCATATCCTTGATCTTTTCCTGAATGTCGCGGTAGGAGCCGAGCTGTTCACTGAGCTTTCCGATGATATCCCCCTCGTTTTTCGGAAACATGTAATTCTTGATAAACTGCCCTGTGCCGTCTGTCATCCTGAGCGCGATGGCACTCTTCTCCATCACCGTGAAACGCCTGCCGTCGATATACCCCAGCAGGACATCGTAGAGCGCATTGGTGTACGCCTCCTTGGAGGGATAGATGCGGTTGATGTCCCTTCCCCTGTTTTCGGCGCTGACAGCGCGCTCCTCCACAAGCTTCCTGATCTCCTGGTTGGTGTACGGATATCCCTCCGCCGTGAGATATCCTGAATCCGGCATCCTGCCGGCGTGACTGAAATAGATCATCTTCCTGATCTCGGAATCGCTTTTCCGCACCTCAAAGGCAAGCCCTGCACAGCTGATCTGATGACTGCCCGTGTCCTCGATCTCGAGCACGATGTTCGAACAGAAATCACTCCCGCCGCGGTTTGCTGTGCCATCCTTCTGCTCCCCCTTAAGATAGCTCAGGACACTCCGCCTGTTTTTGGCATCATCCGCCGCCTTATTCAAAAAACTGGACGAAATACTGCCATACAGGATAACCTGTATGGCATCCATCACAGTCGACTTTCCAGAGCCGCTCATTCCGCTGAACAGATTGACATACTCGTGAAATGTCAACACTTGATGTGTGATCCCGCCCCAGTTATTGAGGCACATCCTCGTAAATATTTTCTTTGCTTTCCTCACTTGTAAACTCCTCTGTCTCTCCAACATCCTGATGCTCTTGTATCGGATCTTCTGTCGGATCTTCCATGTCCTCCGGCACATCCGTATAATTTTTTATCAGCTCGCCAAGCTCCACGGACGAGCAGAAGATGTTGATCGTGCTGTATATGTAGATCGGTGTATCGTCCTCGAGACTGCCGACCGCTCCCGGAAGCTCTATGATCTGATGCGTCTTGAGCATCGTCAGCGTGTCCTGCCACTCCTGCACTGTGAGCCTGCGCGCGAGCAGGTTGGTGCTCCTGCCGACCTCCCGGATCTCCTCGAGGCTTGTGACCGTGGCGTTCAGCCCCTCTCCCATGATCTTATCCCTGTAGATCACCTTGAGTATGAGCAGGATCCGCGTGCCGGTCAGTGTCATCCTGTCCGTCGGCATCCCCTCACCCTTGATGCGGAATATGTGCTCATGCGGATCGTGCACCAGCTCGCAGTCGAGCACCGACAGATAATCCGCGATAAAC
>ERZ808054.511-NODE-511-length-35279-cov-6.024288_pt1 | contig 35279 bp, 28 predicted proteins | sample MGYA00380201_ERZ808054 | MGnify/ENA primary metagenome ERZ808054 (study PRJEB31490, sample SAMN06133419) | mouse gut metagenome | isolation source: Z5_2 | host: mice | place: China: Chengdu | collected 2015-05 ...
AATATAACAGTTTTCTCAATATGTAGTATAAAGGACAGTTATGAAACCGAAGGGGTCTTATAAGTTTTTTATCAAAAACAAAAAATATACTATGGAGGAAAAGTATTATGAAAGTCGTTTTGCTGGCCGGGGGATATGGCACGAGAATAAGCGAGGAAAGCCATTTAATCCCTAAACCTATGATCGAGATTGGCGACAAGCCCATCCTTTGGCATATTATGAAAGCGTACTCTTATTATAATTTTAATGATTTTATTATTTGCTGCGGGTACAAGCAGCATGTAATTAAAGAGTGGTTTTCTGATTATTATTTGTATAACAGCGATGTTACATTCGATTTCACAGACAACAACAAATTGGTTATACACAATAATGTTTCCGAACCATGGAAAGTGACTTTGGTGGATACCGGGTTAAATACCATGACCGGAGGGCGTGTAAAGCGCGTACAGCCATATATTGGCAATGAAACTTTTATGCTGACTTATGGGGACGGTGTAAGTGATGTTAATATATCTGATTTAATTAAATTTCATAAAGAGAAGGGGCATATTGCGACACTAACAGCGGTTAAGGTTCCTCAACGATTTGGAATATTGGATATTTCAGAGTGTGATGCAGTTCAAGGATTTCGCGAAAAATCAATACATGATTCAGGGTGGATTAATGGCGGTTTTATGGTATTAGAGCCTGAAGTATTTGATTACCTGGAGGGTGATCATACGGTTTTTGAGAAAGAACCCATGGAGCAGTTAGCCAAAGAGGGCGAATTGCTGTGTTACAAACATGACGGTTTTTGGCAATGCATGGACACTAAAAGAGAAAAAGAAAAATTAGAAGAATTGTGGATGAAAAAAGCAGCGCCATGGAAATGTTGGGAAGATTAAGGGAGGTTAATATGATGTTCAAAAGCAGAGCAGAGCAACGGGCAAAAGAGGAGATTTTATTACTGGTAAAAAGATATGCGGAGGCATACCATAACCCCCAAATGGATTTTGAAGAAGGCCAGCGTATTCCATATGCGTCCCGGATATATGGTTGGGAAGAGATGGTAAATCTTGTTGACAGTTCATTGGAATTCTGGTTGACTGCCGGCAGATATACCGATGAATTTGAAGAAAAATTGTCAGAATATTTAGGAATTAAATATTGTTCTCTGGTAAATTCCGGGTCATCCGCCAATCTCAATGCATTTATGGCACTAACTTCTCCTCTTCTTGGAGAAGGGAGAATCTGTAGGGGCGATGAAGTCATTACCGTTGCAGCTGGCTTTCCTACTACAGTTACTCCTATTATACAATATGGTGCCATTCCTGTATTTGTAGATGTAACTATTCCTCAATATAATATTGATGTCACAAAACTGGAAGAGGCCTTATCAGATAAAACAAAAGCGGTAATGATTGCCCACACGTTAGGAAATCCCTTTGACCTTCAAGCTGTTAAAGCTTTTTGTGATAAACATAATTTGTGGCTTGTCGAAGATAACTGCGATGCCCTTGGTTCTAAATATACTATAAATGGAGAAGAAAAATTCACTGGAACAATCGGCGATATTGGAACATCCAGTTTTTACCCTCCCCATCATATGACTATGGGCGAAGGCGGTGCCGTTTATACCAACAATCCATTGCTTCATAAAGCGATCCGTTCATTCCGGGACTGGGGAAGAGATTGTGTATGTCCATCAGGCAAAGATAACCTCTGTGGACATCGTTTCGATAAGCAATATGGCGAACTCCCCCTCGGTTATGACCACAAATACGTATATTCACATTTTGGGTACAATTTAAAAGCAACCGATATGCAGGCGGCCATTGGATGCGCCCAATTAGAAAAATTTCCTTCTTTTGTAGAAAGAAGAAAATACAACTTTAATCGCCTAAAAGCTGCTTTACAAGAAGCCGAAAACAATTTTATTTTACCGACTCCTTGTATTAATTCAGATCCAAGCTGGTTTGGTTTTCTTATCACATGTAAAGAGGGAATTGATCGAAATGTAATTATTCAATACATTGAGTCAAAAGGAATTCAAACACGGATGCTTTTTGCTGGCAACTTGATTAAACATCCATGTTTTGATGAAATGAGAACATTGAATTACGGCTACCGCGTGGTTGGCGATTTATCAAATACCGACATCATTATGCAAAACAGCTTTTGGGTTGGCGTATATCCCGGAATGACCGACTCAATGATTGATTATATGGCCAAAACAATTAAAAACGCCGCCCAATTATAAATTTTTTCTACTAATGACCAAACAAACATTCAGGAGTATATATGTCCAAGAAAAAAAAAGTAAGTATTGTTATCCCAACCTACAATGAAGAAGAAAATATACGTCCCGTTACCGAAGCTGTTGTTCATGAACTGAATACCTATTTATCAAATTATAATTACGAAATTCTAATTATAGATAATAACTCACATGATAAAACCAGATCCATCATTCGGGAATTATGTCAAGAAAATAAAAAAGTTCGTGCAATATTGAATGAAAAAAATTTTGGCCCTGATAATTCACCATACTATGGTTTGTTGCAATCATCTGGTGATTGCTCCATTCTTTTCTGTGCAGATTTTCAGGATCCCCTGGAGATGATACATGCGATGGTACATGAATGGGAAAAGGGATATACGGTAGTCACCGCAATAAAGACAGAAAGTCAGGAAAATAGAGTTATCCGTTTTTTCAGAACTTTATATTATAAACTGATTAAGCGTATTGCAGATACTGAAATTATAGAACATTTTACCGGATTCGGATGCTATGATAAAAGCTTTTTAGATATTTTGCGTGGGCTGGACGATTCAGCCCCCTTTTTACGAGGAGTTGTTGCTGAATTTGCGGGAAATAGATTGGAAATGCCTTACAAGCAGCAAAAGCGCCGGGCAGGAAAAAGCCATATTAAATTTTGGGTATTATACGATATGGCAATGCGCAGTTTTACATCTTATACTAAAGTCGGCCTCAGAATGGCAACTTTTATGGGATTTTCGGTCGCTCTACTAAGTATACTAATTGCGCTGGTTTATTTGGTAATTAAATTAGTTTACTGGAATGCCTTTGACATGGGTGTTCCTGTCATCTTAGTAGGTATGTTCTTTCTCGGTGCTATCCAGCTAATATTTATGGGCTTAATTGGCGAATATATTTTAGCTATAAATCAAAGGACGATGAAAAGGCCACTTGTCATTGAACGAGAGCGAATAAATTTTGATTTGGGAGAAGATAAAGATGAATAATTTAACAAATAAGATTGCACTGATTACAGGCGCAACATCGGGCATCGGAGAGGCATGTGCCAAACGCTTTGCGAAAGCTGGAGCAGATGTTATTGTCGCCGGTCGCAACGAGCAAAAGGGAAGAGAAATAGTAAATTATATCAAAGAAAATAATGGTAAAGCATCTTTTCTCCATTTAGATATTACTAATGATGAGTCTATCATTATGGCACAAAAAACAGTAGAAAAAAATTATGGACATTTAAATATTTTGTTCAATAATGCCGGCATTTATCCTATCACCCCCACTTTAAAAGAAATGACAAGAGAATTTGCTAACACTTTATTTGACACTAATATTTCAGGTACCGTTATGGTCACAAAACAATTTATAGATATGTTAAGGTTCAGTAAAGGCAATATTTTAAACAATGCCTCAGTGGCTGGGCTGACCTCTTTTACCCCCCCCCCCCGGAGGAGAAGCATACGCCTATTCAGCTTCTAAAGCTGGCATAATCAAATTTACTCAATTATTAGCAAGAAAATATGGCAGCGAAGTGCGAAGCAACTGCATATGTCCAGGAGTGATCAAAACGCCTATATTCAAATTTTTTGACGAGAAAAAATATGCCGCCTCTATTCCTATGGGACGAGTCGGCATGCCTGAAGATGTGGCCGCAGCGGCTAATTTCCTGGTATCAGATGACGCCGGATATATTAACGGATGTACCATTACCATTGATGGTGGACAATCCCTTTAACCAGCCTCTTTCTCTTCCTGCCACATAGCAGGAGGTAACATGAAAAAATTTATAGGTAAAGTGGCTTTGGTTACAGGTGCTACTGGTTTAATTGGAAGTAATTTAGTAAAAAAACTTCTTGACGAAGGTTCAAAAGTAATTGCATTGGGAAGAAATCGCGAAAAAATAATAGATGTATTTGAAGACCAATTTTCCAACATCAATTTTTCTTATAAAATAGGCAATATCTCTGATGGAATTCCTGCATCTATTAATTACGTAGATTATATTTTTCACGCGGCAAGTTCAATATCTGGCTCTGAAATAAAAAGTAAGCCAGTAAATGTAATTGAGGCCAATATTGTCGGAACACAGAAATGCCTAGAATTTTTAAAATATCAAAAAGATACGGGAAAAGGCTCTGGAAAAATGATCATTTTTTCTTCCGCTACGGTATATGGCAGTAAGAGTACCCAGAGTTATTCCGTTTCCGAAAATGAAACGGAATTGACAGATGCTCTTGACTGTGAAAGCGTTCCTTATTCTGAGTCAAAAAGAATGGTAGAAGTATTGGCTAATTCTTATCGCGTACAATATGATGTAGAGTCAGTCATAGCCAGAATCGGATACGTATATGGTTATACCAAAAACAAACCGAATACTGCTTTTTATGAATTTATTGATAGGGCAGTGAACGGCAAAGACATTATAGTTAATAATTCCACAGCAGCAAGAAGAGACAACATTTTCATCGATGATGTCGTCAATGGTCTAATCGCTATTGCGGCTATGGGTATATCTGGAGAAGCATATAATATTTCATCTGACGGTGAAAAAGATAATTTTAAAGCCATTGATGAAATAGCTCATATTATCGTACGGACTATGAATGAAATGCGTCCAGATAAACCAATTTCCATATTTGTAAAGGAAAGTGAAAATAAGCGTCCTTGCAGTGTTATGTTAAATAACAACAAATTAAAAGGTTTAGGTTGGTTGTTAGAAACCAGTCTGCAAGACGGTATAAGGAATACATTAGAAAAATATATGAAAATGGAGTGACAAACATGCAAAATAAGCTACAAATTCTGGATTGTACACTTAGAGACGGCGGTTTTGCTCTTGAAGATTTTGATAAAAATGGAATTAAGACAGCATCTTTTACTAAAGAAGATAGAGTAAATATCGTCGAAAATATTCGAGATGCAAAGATTGATATCATCGAATTGGGATGTATATCAGAAATTGACGAAAATGAAGAATTTGCCATTTACAGTGATCTTAAAACATTATCAAACTATATTCCAGAACGAATAAATGCGGCACAAATGTATGTAGGCTTATACAGAGGACCTGATGTTGCTCTCCATAAGATACCCGAACACTCTCCGGAACTGCTTGATGGAATCCGTGTAATATTGCGATATTCAGAACTTCAAAAATCTCTGGATTTTTGTTCCGCGCTGTCCCAAAAGGGATATAAGGTTTTTGTTCAGCCAATGCTGACTATGCGTTACTCCAATGATGATTTGGACAGAGTTATATATGCCGCTAATGAAATGAACGCCTATGCACTATATTTCGTAGATAGCTTTGGTTATATGAATGAAAAAGATGTCCATAGACTATTCTATTATTACGAAGAGAAATTAGACCCAGCTATCAATATTGGATTTCATGCACACAATAATCTGGATATGGCCTTCAGTAACGCTAAATATTTTATTGAAAAATTACAGGACAGAAATACAATTCTTGATTCCTGCGCTATAGGAATGGGGCAGGGTGCTGGAAATCTTCAAACTGAAATATTAGTCAATTACTTGAATAAAAACTATGGAACCCATTATTCTTTTGAAAATATTTTAGCAGTTTGTGATATTCTCGATAAATTCAAACTTCATGATATGGAAACGTGGGGATATTCTCCAGTAAGGCTCATTCCAGCCATATACAATACCGCATATAAATATGCTGTAGCATTGCGATTGCAACATAATATGTCGTTGGTTGAAATCAATCGGATTATCTCATCGATGCCTGACCAATTAAGACACAGATATACCCCAGAAGATTTAAATACAATTATGCAAAATATATAATAACTATCAAAAATAGCAACATGGTATAAGGAGAAAGAATGACTGTCGCGGAATATATAGTAAACGAATTAGTTGCATATGGTGTTACGGATACTTTTGGAATTCCTGGAGGTGTTATTTTAAGGCTCTTATATGCGATGGATGACCGAAAAGCGGAATTAATCCCCCATTTAAATTATCATGAACAAATGGCGGGATTCGCCGCATGCGGTTATGCGCAGTCCTCCGGAAGATTAGGCGTTGCCTATGCAACACGCGGCCCTGGTATCACCAATATGTTTTCTTCCATTGCGGAAGCATATCAGGAGTTTCTGCCCGTATTGTTTATTACCGCGCATGGCCATAGATCGGAAAACAAATCACATTTTGAATATAATCAGGAACTTAATATTATAAATGCGACATCGGAAATCACCAAGTATGGCGCTAATGTAGAACATTTAAGTGATGTAGCCATTGAATTAAAGCGTGCATGCCACCATGCGCTTACCGGAAGAAAAGGTCCTGTCGTACTTGACTTTGCTTCTCAACTATTAGGACAAGAACTGCCTGAAACTTATACGTCTGAAATTTCATTAAAAGAACCTCCTCCAATTAATGAGGCACAGAAAGCTATTGAAAAAATAAGGCTGTTGCTGCCACTTGCCAAGCGACCGCTTGTTCTTATCGGCGACGGGCTCCGTAACTGTGAGCATTCTGTCTATCATATTGAAAAACTCAGATGCCCGATTGTCTCCAGCCGGGCAAGCCAGGACTTAATTTGTCAGTCACCATTATACTATGGATACATTGGAAGCCACGGTCTGAGATATAGCAACTTTATATTATCCAAAGCGGATCTTATCATTGTTATCGGAAACAGAATGGCATTCCCTCTTGAATCCAAAAGTTTTCAGCCAATCGTAAAAAACAAACAAATAATACGTATTGAAATAGATGAAAGCGAATTAACACGTAATATACCTAATGTTTCTCATTTTATAACGGATACGGTTTGCTTTATACATGAATTAAATAATATCCCCCATTGTTTTGAAATAAAGCCGGACTGGATAAAACTATGCGACATATTACAAGAACAGCTTAATACGTATGATATTTCGCCACCTGTTGAAAAACTCATACAGTGTTTGCAATGTCTGCAAAAAGAGTATATGTACGTCTGTGACATCGGTAATAATGAGTTTTGGTTCGCCCGGGCATACGAAGCTGTACGCCCCGGAGGCCGTGCATTATACTCAAAAGCTTACGGAACGCTTGGTGTTGCGCTTGGACGAGCCATTGGTGCCTACTATGCAATTTCTAAAGACACCATATGTATTATTGGCGATCAAGGCTTTCAATATAATATACAAGAATTACAATTTATAGCCTACTGGAATCTTCCAATTGGAATTATACTTCTAAATAACTCTTCTTCTGGCATGATTTCTGATCATGAGCAACAGCTATCAATTTCCAGGCTGGTTCACGTTACCGAACAGACAGGCTATACCACACCTGATTTTAAAAAAATTATTCAAGGTTACCAAATTGATTACATTGCAAGCTATGACGAATGGCTAGCAAAAGCCAACGATATAGAAAAAGAAGGTATAAAACGACCTTTTGTTTATGAAATCAATTTCGATTCTGGCATTCAGCTGGAACCTAATCTTCCAAAAGGAAATTCATGTCAAAACATGACACCTCTTTTGGACGAAAAATTATATAAATGGCTGGAACAACTATAAATATCTTAAGGAGGTATTGAAAAATGTATATCGAAAAAATCAATAGTCCAACCGATTTAAAAAAACTTAGCCCCGATGAATGTGTTTCATTGGCCTGTGAAATACGAAAACTACTAATCACAAAGGCTAGCACTGTCGGCGGTCATCTCGGGTCGAATCTGGGAATTGTAGATGTTACAATTGCCATGCATTATATCTTTAACTCACCAGATGATAAAATCGTTTTTGACGTATCACATCAATGCTATACACACAAAATTCTTACTGGAAGAAAAGATGCCTATATCCTCCCCGAAAAATATGGAACAACTAATGGCTATACAAATCCACAAGAAAGCGAACATGATCATTTTCGTGTGGGACATACGGCAACATCTATCAGTTTAGCCTGTGGACTTGCTAAAGCCCGGGATTTGAACGGTGGAAAAGAAAACGTCATTGCCGTTATCGGCGATGGTGCTATGAGTGGCGGCGAGGCGTTCGAAGGGCTTGACTTTGGCGGTTCTGACATCGAGGGAAACTTAATTATCGTTTTTAATGATAATCAAATGTCTATTGCTGAAAATCATGGAGGTATATATAAGAATCTGGCAGAATTGCGTGAAAGCAATGGAACAGCTCAAAATAATTTCTTCAAAGCATTCGGTTACGATTACAAATTTGTAAAAGACGGAAACGATGTAAAGACTCTTATAAAAGCATTTGGCGAGGTAAAAGATATCGACCATCCCATTGTCGTACACATTTGTACTGTCAAAGGCAACGGATTTGAATTTTCCGAACAGCATAAGGAAGCTACCCATTACGTTCGTCCATTTCATCTGGAAACCGGAGAGGAAAAAAATCAGTTTAATGGTGAGAGATATGACCTTCTCATCAGAGATCATCTGATCGAAAAAATGAAAAAAGACCCTAAAATTGCCACTATTATTGCTGCAGTACCCGATTCTCTGTCATTTAAGCCAGATAAAAGAGTTCTTGCCGGCAAGCAATTCATCGATGTAGGCATTGCTGAAGAACACGCAATATCTATGGCAGCCGGCATCGCCAAAAATGGAGGCAAACCGGTAGTCGCCACTTTAGCGACCTTTTACCAACGCACTTATGATCAAATTTCCCAGGAACTTTGCATCAACATGGCTCCTGTCACGATGATTGTTGCTAATGCATCTGTATATGCGCCCAATGATATCACTCATATCGGTATTTTTGATATTCCAATGATGTCGAATATTCCGAATCTGGTTTATTTGGCACCTACCAATAAGCAAGAGTACATTGCTATGCTTGACTGGAGCATAGAGCAGCAAGATTACCCTGTCGCAATAAGAGCACCCAGAAATGGTGTATTTTATGCCAATAGCGATGTGGATACGGACTATAGTCAGATTAATAAATATAAAACTGTTATCAGCGGAGAAAAAATTGCGATTATCGCATTAGGGGACTTTTTTCAAATGGGAGAAGAGTTGGCTGCACAAATAAAAGAAATTCACAATATATCTCCAACCTTAATCAATCCAAGATATATCACAGGTATTGATGAAGAACTTTTACTCAATCTTGCCGAAAACCACGAACTTGTTATCACTTTGGAGGACGGTATTCTTGATGGCGGTTTCGGGCAAAAAATTGCCAGCTTTTATGGACCTACCAGTATGAAAGTGATGAATTACGGACTGAAAAAAGAATTTTTAGATCGATACAATGTCAATGAAGTGCTTGCTGCTAACCATCTCCGTGTAGATTTAATATTAAAAGATATCAAAAACATATAGCATTTTAGGTGTAATCATCAAATCCTGCGCCTCACAGTAAAGTAACGCCGCTTTTCAGCGGCGTTACTTTACTGTGAGGCGCAGGAAGAGCATCTGACTAAGGCAGCAAATCATTCAGCCTGGCAGACTCTATATTTCTTTGTTTCCGCAAAAGATTTAGCAGTTCCGTTCTATAAGCCGGAACTGCCATTGCATTAAGAATTATTTTTACTGGAATGTTGATGATAGAATTTATCAAACCAGTTTCTTAATGTTTCTGCGCCAAGGCCAGCCGCAAGGATAATGACAGTCATGCCTTGATAACGATATCTTGCCTGTACCTCAGTAATCATAATAAAAAGCATCCATCCTAACGGTATATACATTAACATATACATAAAATGATCCGAGTTATACTTTTTGAGTATAGTGACAATTCCAACCAATGCCAGTAACCATATAAAATAGTTGAATAGAGAGTTTGCATCTCCGATATCTGTTATGCAGTATCTAAAAGCCCTTAATTCTTGATCATAATCAGATTTAAGGATGGGGTTTTCCATATTTTCTATTTTTTCAGTTAATTTATCAATCATGCTGGCCTGATAATTATAGAAATAATTGTCCTTTTCCAACCACGCGCGTCTGTTTTTTTTAAGCATTAGCTTAATTGTATTGGTCATTCCATTTTCTTTTATTCGTGTCTGAACGAGGCGTATACATTCCTTATTTTGATCTTCGATAGGAATAGAACGTATATAAGAATAATCTTCTCTGCAATAAGATCCCTCAGTTTCAAAGTTGAAGCCGACTACCAACTTGCTTAAAGATGATATGGTAGATGTATTTTTCATATAACCGCTGTTTTTTAGAATCGTCATTGTAGATGTCCATATAGATAGGTAAAATATAAGTAGAACGATAACTGACAAAAATATTCCTCTGAAATTTCTAATTTCCAGACAAAAGTTTTGAATAAAGGTTCTAGGACTATATAGACATTTTTCGAATTCATAAACTAATGCATATGCGGCAAATGCACATAATGTAATAATGATAGATGGATGGTAACAATTGCTGATAACCAGACATATTGCACTTGCGAATAAATAAGTAAATCTTTTGGTTGTTTTTTTATATTGGAATTCTGTAAAGAAGAAATAAATACCCAATAACATGAAAAAAGCAGCTCCATGGTGATTAGTGGTAATTTGTGAAGATAAAATACTTGAAGGATAAAAAGTGTAAAAAATTGCTGACATTATTGCTGCTTTTTCATTGATATTTTTTCCTAACAAAAATAGCATAACACAAATACCGGAGGTATATAAACTATTTAATAATTGCATACCGAGTAAGGTTGGAGATAAAATATTTAAGAAAAATCCATTTATAATTGCTTGTAAAGCAAAAGATGGAATACCGTATGATTCTAAAGGGGGGTATACGCCGCCACTGAATCCATTATTTACAAAATGACACGCTCCATTGAAGTAATGTGTAAAATCACTGTTAGGAATATATTTTGCTGCGGGCAGGAAAATGAGTCTGCTAATTAGAGCAAAGATAAATAGCATAATGGCTTTTTTCTTTATCGTCCAATGGTGAAAGACATGTTTGAAAAAAAAACATTCGCCTAGTATTGCTAAAATAATTAATAATTCGATTAACCGGACATGCATTCTTTTGAGAAATAGAATATAAAGAATATCGTCTTTTGCCAAAACAAAAGTTAATAGTATAAGACCTATCCATAACGAAAAAATAATCTTTGAAACAAAATTTTGAGATTTTGATTTTTTGAACATAATACTTCCTCCGGAATGACTGATTCAAGTTCTAAAAAATATTATATTTGATACAAAAGACTTACATGCTCAATAAATATCTTTTGATTTCATTATGCCTGTTATGATATCCTTTGAACCATTCTTCTGTCCATTTTGCAATATTGTCGTTTCTATAAAGAGAAATAGTTTTAGTCGTGTAATAAATACGACTTAAAATGATTTCTACTTCTTTTTTTAATACAGGGTTATTCTTACAGTCTTTTAAGAATATATTTAAAATAGATCTATCAAGGTGATCTCTATCTAAATATTTTTTCATATCATAATTTTGTGTAATTGATGGATTGTCCGCATTTTCCCGTTCGGTTCGTAAATATACAATATCTGGTGAATAGGCAATAGATTTTGCACGATACCAAATATTAATTGCAAAACTTACATCTTCCCAAAATACTCCTTCATCAAAGAAAATATTTTGCTCTTTGATCCAATCCAGTTGATAAATACGATTACAAACAGATCCCAAAAACCATTTTTCAGCAGGCATATTTCTTAAATTAGAACTAAATAATTTACATTCATTTATGAAATAGTCGATGTATTCTACTGGTTTTATGTCATTTCCTTTTAACCACGCCATTCTTCCGATTACCATATTTGCATTGCTATATTCTATGGCCTTAACCATATTTTGTACAGCATCCAACGGATATAAATCGTCGGAATCTAAAAACATAATATAATTTCCGTGAGCCATATGCATCCCGGTATTGCGCGTAGTTCCCAACTTCTTATTTGTTTCATGCATATAAACTTTTACACGAAAATCTTCTTTTTCATGTTGTCGAGCTATATGTAGAGATTTATCGGATGATTTATCGTCTACCACAATAATCTCTATATTTTTGTATGTTTGTTTACGCAATGACCAAATACAAGCATCTATGTATTTTTCTACGTTGTACATTGGAATCACGATACTAACACTAGAGCTTCCCATATTTTTATCCCTCTGTTATAATATCCTTTAAATTTATATTTTTTGTTGAAAATGCATTAATTATTATTTCTTTAAATAAGATGGATGATTGATCAGATAGTGCAATGCTAAAATAAAAAGATTCTGCATTTTCAGGAATTGGTATTCTTAGATCCATTCCCATTTTAGGCCAGGATTTGCGTACAAGGGTACCTGTATTATCCAAAAAATGCATCACTATACTTGCATTTCCTCGGATTTCTCCATCTATATAAATTCGAATGTATTTATCTATATCATATGTCTTGACTTCAAAGTTTCTAGTCAGCTGGGTATAAAAAACTTTTCCATCGCTGATTTTTTTGCGCAGACAGCCCCATTCTTCCTGGAATTCTAAATATTTTAACCGTCTAGGCTCTAATATGGCATCTCTCAAAAATTCTTTGCCAGTCCATCTTTCTTGCATGGTATAATATTTATGATTAGGTAATGCATCACAAATATTATATATTTCCTCAATACTATATCCTTCTTCAATCTGGCAGTCTTCGACATATTCACATACTTCGGAATATTCGTTTTCACAAAAATTAAAAAAATCCACAGATGTTCCAACAAAGCCCTCAATGTTTAGATTGTTATAATCAGTATTTTTGTTATAACAATACTCTGCAATGTGCTTTTGCACAATACATCGATCGCCTTTTAAATGGTTAATAATAGAATATGCAAGCTTCTGGTTCTCTAACGAATAAACACCTGCAATGTTTTTAAAATAACTGCCTTTCCCTATAATTGGATTCGCTGCATATTTTGTTGCAACAATTAAATCAGTCAGGTAATTAGCACCATAATAATTATTAGGCGATAGATAGCAATAGTAATCAGCACAGGAATAATCAATAATGGAAGTATAGCTAGTTTGTTCGATAAGCAACACGTCTTCGTCCATCATTGGTTCTATGTCCTTTTTTAATTCGTGATTCATGATTAAGACCAATTCTGAACGATAGTTCTGGCGTTTCCAGTTTTTAATGACTCTATAGATTTCATCATTTGATTTAACAACAGAAAATGCACAGATTTTTGGACCTTGATCGTTGCGTTCCCACCCAAAAACATCCTGACACACCTTAAACATACGCTCTTCATATGTATGCTGTATCATTACTTTTCTCAATGCTAATAAGCATCTCTTTTCTCTGTAATATGGTATGTTTTTTACTTTATCTAATTCGTTTTTGAACTGATCCTCATTTTCCCATACAATAACTAAATCACCAAATAAGTTTTTAATTGCAGTACACGGGTTGCTTAGACTTATTGTATTACAAGCCATTAATTCAAAAATTCTTCTGGCTTCCATTGTAGAAGAATATTTTACGGTATTCATTGTAATACCATATAAATATCCTTTATATGCAATGTCTATTTTGTTCATCGGAAGTGAACCTACTATATTTCCTTTATATTTATCTGGAAACATATAATCCGGATTTCCTGGATATGCATTTCTGTCATAGATATCCACGCCTGAAATTTCCGAACATAAATCAAATATTTTTTCAAAATCATCACATCGTTCTGGCTGTAATGCATAGTAATTTCCGGCAAAACAGGTTTTTTCATTTCTAGCATATTTTTCTAAGGGATTGAAAGAATATGGACTAACTGCAAAAGGCAATACACCAACCCGATTATGCTTTAGTAGTCTTTTATACAAAGGAACGCAATCCATATCCGTTGTATATACATAGTCAAATTTAGATGCTATACCTAAGAAAGTGTCAAAATGAATTGGATCTTCTTTATTCCAAAATACGGTTGGAACTTTATTAATATCACACCAATTTAATATTTCACGTATTTCAATACTAAGATTATATATTTTTTTATACCATTGGTTTCTCTTTCCATGCCATGCAGACTCAACAAATAGCAGTTGCGGACGAAAAATTTCCATGTCCTCTATGTAATTTACAATATTCAACTCAAGAAATTTACACTCATAAGGAAAACAGAAACAACTTAATTCATCTAAAATGCCAGCTACTCTAAGTTCTTTTAACTCATTGCTTTGTATAGCCACCTCTACGCCCCCTAACTTCTTTTCAATTTTTTTCCGATTTTTTTACAAATTCCTATAATACCGTAGTTTGCATACCATTTAGCTATTTTTCTTAATCCCGAAACTTTAGGATTACTAGCATCATAGGCCGCCTTCAATTCAGCATATTGTTGTGTAACCTTTCGATATTTTAGATTGGCTTCATTTAATTTTCCACGTAAATCTCCACATATATAGGGATCACTACTATTTTGCACTGACTGTACTACCGGTTGGCTGTAATTTGTTTTTTCTTTTAAAAGTTCATTTTCTGTTTCTAGTTCCACTATACGAAAGATCATAGAATCCACATATCTTGCTTTTTCTGCTTCGTAATCTCTATTCCACATATTACCACCTCACTATTTTTTATGATTAATTTCATAGATGTTTGAGAAGCAACACAGCTTGTATATCAGTTTTTAACTAAGTATAAACATTTATAGATCCTTTGTATACCCATTTTGCATGATCAACATTATAATTTTTCTTTGCCATGAACCTTGCTCTTCCTTTTTATAATAGAGTATAAGTAACTCTATTGCAACAGAAAGGTGATTTGGGGTATAATAAAATAGTTGTATCCATGGGACAATTAAACTATTATCTTTCGGTGATCCAATGGCAATTTTTGGATCATTAAAAAACAATAATATATGAATAAAGATATACCATATGCTGTGTAAATTATTCCGTTGTTTCAGTATAATATAGTCAGGTTGTTTTTTCAATCTTTTATTTATAATTTTATTATTTTGCAGAAATATTTAAAATCACATATATGTCATGATATCATTCTTTGAATGAGCTGATTATGTAGATATCTGGTATATCGCGGCTTGACAATTATTTTTTTCCAAGATAAGATAAGCTTGGAAAAAGTGGGTCTGGGAAAAGGACGAGCTTTAAAGACGGCATTTAACTATTGTTTGAATGCATTTGAAGATTTATACGGGGTCGTTACAGCAGATTCTGATGGACAGCATACCGCAGGAAATATACGAAGCTGTGCGAATGCTCTTGTCCTGAATAGAAATATGAAACAAATATGTTAATTGAAACAAAGTAAATTTTTCGCAATTATACATTTGGATGACCACTGTTATAGCAAGAATATTCTCAGCGGCAGTGAATTTTCTTGTGAATAAAAAAGTGGTATTCAGGAGTAAAGCAGATAATGCGGTGGCAGTATTTCAATATGCAATATTAAGTATTTTTATAATGATATGTTCGGGTGGTCTGGTAACTGCACTGTATTGTTTTACAGAGATAGAAGAAGTACTGATAAAAGTAGTAGTAGATACATGCTTATTTGGGTTAAGTTTTGTTATTCAAAGAGAGATTGTTTTTAAAAAATAATAAATTTGCTTTATGTATTGCTTGGGTAGGGGGGGATAATATAATGCCGGAGTGGATATTGAATAAGGGATTCAGAGGTTTTTAGGAAAGTGGGGGAAATTGAATGAAAAAAAACATCAAAATAATATCTGTTGCGGCGGTGATCTGCTTATTAATTATTATGAATTATAGAAACCAGCAGCGGTTTGAGGCGCAGTACGGAAATCCGGACAAGAAGACATGGGGAATGACCAGAAAAGAATTTGTTTATAATTTACAACTGCCGTCGGATGCTTGGGTGCTGGAAGCTGCGGACAAACTCCTGAATGGTGAACTGGTTGTTTTAGATACGATAGAAATCCAGCCATACAGCCTTGGAAGTATGGACTGGAATGCTTCCTTTTCAGATGCTTATCAGGAACACCTGCAAGCATTGAATCCCATAGCCTATTTGACAAAAGCTTATGAATTAACAAAAGAAAAAAAATATTTGGATTTGGGGAAAAGTTTTTTGGAAGAATGGGATAATTATAGGGTGGATGATGCGGCCAAAGAAAACATATTGGTGTGGGACGGGTATGTATCGGCAATGCGCGTAAGCAATATAGTTTATTTCGTATTAAGTGCAGAAAAGGGAGATAAAGATTATTTTTCAGAGGAGGAACGGCATTGGATTTCTGAAATTGTAGAAGAACATGCCAAGTTATTTGCGCAGAGGAGCGGGGATATAAACAATTCAGAAGCAGGGATCTGTCAGGATCAGGCGCTATTGTATTGCGCCTATTTTTTAAATAATGAAAATAAGGCGGAATGGATATCCCTTGCGGAAGAGGGGTTGAGTGAACGGAAGAATTACGCATATAATTCACCGGATTTTCAAAGGGGCGTGATTGGGGCATACCAAGCAGCGGCAGAATTGTGCAGCAATTTGAAAGATAAATTCAGCGATTCTTTAAATAGAATGATAGATGAATCAGCAGAATTTATGGCATACATGATAAAACCGGACGGAAGGATAGCGGAAATAGGAGATGCTGATGACATATCATGGGACGCAGTGAACAGCAAAGATGTGGCTTTGACCAAGCTAAAAAATAAATATGTTAAATATGCTCTGACAATGGGAAAAGAGGGAGCAAGTCCAAAAGAAAAAGCAAAAGTATATCCAGAACTGGGATATTACATAAGTAGAAATAATTGGGAGAAAAAAAACAGCGGACAGGCAACATGGATGATGTTTAAATCAGGATATGCATCAGGAGTGCGAAAACATGCGGATGACAACTCGTTTATGTTGTATTCGAAGGGATATGATATATTTGTGGATCCGGGATATTACTGTGACATAACAGGAAATTATTACAGAGATTACCTGGTTTCTTCCAATGCGCATAATACGGTTATCGTGGATGGAAAAACATACTCGCCTACAACAGAAAATAATATAAAAACCGGAATTTATGAATATAGTCAAAATGATAATTATGATTATGTATTAGGATTTAATGAAATGTATCAGAGTGTTTTCTTTGACAGACATTTTTACAATCTTGGAGATGCCATCATTATATATGATAATTTGGAGTCGGAATCTGAGCATGTATATTCCCAGCTTTTGCATACATCCGAAGAAATGCACTTGATAGAAAAAGGAAAAAACCATGCGATATATCAGTTGGGAGAGTATTATGTAAGAATACAGCAGCTGGGAGAAAATGGAGAAAATCAATTTATCCATGGGGAGGAAGAAAAGCAGGCATTCGGTTATATTTCAAGGGCGGCGAATCAGATAGATTTTATTGATACCGTAAAGTATGATGTTCAGGGAAGTAATGCGGATATAGTGACTTTGATTACTATTGAGGATAAAGGCGGGAATATAGAGGGAATTTCAAATATAGAGTATGATAATGATGGTAAAATTTTTCATATTACAAAACCGTCAGGAGATACTTATGAGATTGAATTGAAAGCGAGAAAAAGAATTCATGCCGGCAAGGTGAAAACCGAAAAAAATAGCGATGATACTTTTACATTTTCGAATTTGAACACGGAAGAAGGGACAAGCTATGCATGGTATGTAATTGACCAGCAGACGCGGACACCGATTGTACGAACCGATTACAGTACGGATGCGGACTTCGAATATACTTTTGAAGAAAAGGGAAGTTATCTGATAAAGGCTTACACCCGGAGCGGCAATGGCAGATATCGTTGTTCAAGGCTGGTTGCGGAAGTTTTATACGATGAAGAAAAAGCGGAATATTATTGTACGGATGCTAATGGTTTCAATCTGGTGTATCTGGGACATGAAAGCAAGAAAACGGGCAATGGGCTGTATGAATTTATGGTGGACTTTGAATATGAATGGAGCTATAATATCTCTTGGCATGTTTATAAAGATGGCAGACATTATGATAGTTTTGCTACAGAGAATGAACCGGACATGCAATATACATTTACAGAACCAGGGAAATATATAGTGGAATATTATCTGCGAACGCCGAATGGCGATAATGAAGTTTGGAATTTCGAAGAGATAAATATTGAATAGCGCGGAGGAGTTATGCTGGATATCGGATTTTATAAAGGAAAGAGAGTATTCATTACAGGACATACTGGCTTTAAAGGTTCCTGGATGTGCAAATTATTGATTGAGGCAGGGGCAGAAGTAACCGGTTATGCGCTGAAGCCGCCCACAGATCCCAGCCTTTTTGAAATGTGCGGTTTGGCATCCCGGATGAATTCGGTAATAGGAGATATCAGGGACTTGCCGCATTTAAAACAAGTATTTGATGAAGTGCAGCCCGAGATCGTCATTCATATGGCGGCTCAGCCTATTGTGCGCGATTCATATAAAGAACCGGTGTATACGTATGATGTGAATGTGATGGGTACTGTGAATATTCTGGAATGTGTGCGCCTGTCCGATTCTGTGAAATCGTTTCTTAATGTTACTACGGATAAAGTGTACTTAAACAAGGAATGGCTTTGGGGCTATCGGGAAGATGAAGAATTGAACGGATTTGATCCGTATTCCAATTCCAAATCATGTTCGGAGCTGGTGACAAGCAGTTATAAGAATTCCTTTTTTTATGATAAGGATATAGCCATATCTACTGCCCGCGCCGGCAATGTTATTGGGGGCGGGGATTTTGCAAATGACAGGATTATTCCTGACTGCATTCGCGCAGCAGCGGAAAATAGGGAGATTATTGTACGGAATCCATTTTCCACCAGACCCTATGAACACGTGTTGGAGCCAGTCATTGCATATTTAATCATAGCAAAGGAACAGTACGGAAATAAGGAAAAGTACGAAGGAAATTATAATGTGGGACCTGACGAAACGGATTGCTGGACAACTGGGGATCTGGTGACTTTATTTTGCGAAAAGTGGAACCAGGCAACGGGCAGTCATATGATTTGGAAGAATGAATATGACGGCGGGCCTCATGAGGCTAATTTTCTGAAGTTAGATTGTTCTAAGCTAAAGAGTGTATTCGGATGGAAACCGCGGTGGAATGTGGAAACAACGATGGAGAAGATCGTGGAGTGGTCGGTGGTTTATTTGAATAACGGGGATGTGGCTGAGTGCATGGGAAGGCAGATCAGAGAATTTCTTGGCGAAAAAGCGTAAAGAAAGATTGGAATATATTTAAACACTGAATTGTATGCTTTATTTATAGAAGCAAATTTATGAAATGTGGAGTGAGAGGTTTGCGTAAATTAATTTGGATAGGACCGCGAGAAAGCGATATGGAATATACGGGGAATTTTTTTGATGGAGCGGTAACCCTATATGGCAATGGCGACAAAAATAATTCCTTTTGCAAAACGAAAGATTATAGAATTAATCACAATCATATAACGGAAGAACAAACAAGTTTTATGAACCTGAATGAGATGCGCATTATAGAGGAGAATCCGACGGTAGAATTTATGGCGTATAATCCAAATTTAATTTTTGGATGCAGAGAAGAGGTTGTTCGGCATACGGTCTGTTTAAATGATGAAAAACTCATGAAATTTTTAGATTCTAAGATATCATTTCGGAAATTTGCGAAGCCCTTGGTACATACATTGCATTCGGAGCTGCTGAATGGAGCCGATTGTAATATTCATAATCTGAAAAGACATTTTCCAAATAGCGATTCATGGATTATTCAGGCAGATATAGCCTCCGGAGGCTATCAGACATTTTTGCTGAATGAAGTCAATGAAAAGAAGATATGTGCAGAATTACAAGCAGAAGAGGAATATTTGGTATCCATATATTATGAAAAGAATATACCGATCAATATTCATGCAGTAATATATGAGAATGAGATTTTGCTTACGCCCGGTTCCATTCAGGTGATGGGGATGGACAGAGGGAGATTGCTATATCGAGGAGCTGATTTTATTGAATATCAAAATCTTGATAAAAAAATAAGGGAACAGTTTGTAGAAGATGTCAGAATTTTAAGTAAAGAGATTCAGAAATTAGGATACCGGGGAATTTTAGGAATAGATGCCATTATTATAAATGGAGAAGCAATGATATTGGAAGTGAATAACCGCTTCCAGGCATCGACGCTTTTGATAAACAGAGCTTTAATGGAAGCAAAGAAACCGAGTTTGCAGGAACTCAACTATGAGGCATTTCATGGGAAAGAATCACACATCATATCTGAGGAAGAAATTTTGGCGTTAGACATTCATTATAGTATGTATACGTTTATTGATGAGGAACAAAGGTATCATGCAAAGAATATTATCCGGGCATATCAAATGGAAAAGACGGTGGTAGCTTATCTGGATGATGGTTATGAGGCATTGCAGAGAGCCGAAGGGGAAGCTTATTTGTTCCGCTTGATTTTTAATACGAATATTGTCAGTATCCTGAATGAAGAATATATTAGTATACATCCTAATATCGAGGCACCTTCTGCGAAATGGTACCACGATATTACAGGATGCCAGGATTTTAAAAAAATAAAAATTTCTTTGTTGAACCAAGGTGTATTTTTAGAAGAGCCGGTTAAAAAATATCTTGAGGAAAAGGGCGGGATGCGTCCTGGCGTTTATTTTTCGGTTGATTTAATATTAGAGGGGAAATATATTGTAAACTCGCCGCTAAGCGTTAAATTTACTGCGTTGTCGCCTTATCGGGTTCTTCTTGAAAAAGAAAAGCTTTATTTATTCTATTACGGACAACGTATATGTGAAATAAAGATTGATTTTGCGGATAAGATTGCCGAAAAAGTAACGAGAGCGGGAATTCCGGTTGGCCGGATATGTTTATTGGCAACCGATAGGCTTAGGGTGCAAAATTCTGATTTTTGCACATTTAAAGAAAGCGATGTCCCCTGTAGGTTTTGTGAAGTACAATACAGAGATGTGTCTTTTCATATAGATGATATATTGGAGGCTTTGAGTTTCTATATGGAAGGAGAAAAACGTACTTTTCGGCATATATTAATTGGAGGGCTTTCCAATGATATTGGGAAAGAGAAGGATAATATTTGTAAAATTATAAAATACATAAGAAAATATTCGGATGTACCGATTTATTTGATGTGTCTGCCAAGTATACAGTTGGAAGATATTGAAGATTATGTGAAACTGGGTGTTACTGAAATTGGATTTAATCTGGAGATATTTGATCGAGAGAGAGCCGCGCATTATATGCCGGGAAAGGGAAAAATTCCGCTGGCGCGTTACGAAAAAGCGTTTGAAAAGGCAGTTTCTCTTTTGGGGAATAAAGGAGCAGTTCGATCTGCATTTGTAGTTGGTCTGGAGGACATGGAATCGTTGCTTCAGGGAGTGGAATTTGTGTGCCGTTTAGGAGTTGCGCCAATTTTTTCCGTGTTCCGACCGATACCTTTTACTGAAATGGAGAATATAAATCCTCCGCTGAACGAATGGCTGCTTGAAATGTACGAGAAAGCGGAAATGATCTGCAAACGATACGGAATGCACGTAGGGCCGTCATGCCCTGCATGCCAGAACAATGTTTTGAGCTTTGATGTATTATCAATGAGGGAAAACAGTGAGCGAGTTGTTGTCAAGTTATAATAAAATGGTTAGGTGCGGGAAGAAAATAGTCCGGGATGATTGTATTATCCGCAGGCGTGGGAGGTTGTTGCATGTATGCATAAACAGTCCGGGATGCCGCTTTGGAAAAGCAGGAAGCTGCACGATGTGCAATTATGGACAAGGGCACATGATTGGCAGAGAAAAAATCGATGAAATTCTCCAACGAATAGCTTCTGGTGCGGAAGGAGCAGACAGTATTTTAGTTGGCACACTGGGAAGTATTTTTGACAGAGAAGAGATGCCGCAAAGATGCCTTGAAATGATTTGTACCGGTTTGAACAGTATCCCCGTACATACAATTATTTTTGAAACGCATTATTCGTTTGTAAGCCTGGAATTATGCCAATGGTTAAAAGATATGATGCCGGATAAAGATATTGTAATTGAACTTGGCCTGGAATCTGTGGATAGCTTTGTGCAGAAAAGATGCCTGAATAAAAGTATACAGCTTGCTATTTTTAAAGAAAAAATAGAACTGATACATAAAACATATATGAGTGTGACGGTGAATGTGTTTTTGGGAAGTCCGTTTTTGACAGTAAAAAAGCAGATAGAGGACGTGGAAAAAACCATTTTGTGGGCGATTGAGAATGGGGCTGATTCTACGACGATCTTTCCGGCTAATATTAGAAAAGGCACATTATTGGATGAGCTTTATCAAAATGGAAAGTACAAACGGATTACGCAGTGGCAGGTTTTAGAGGTTCTTAAAAAGATTCCGGAGGATTACTTGAATAGAATTTTTATCTCATGGTACGGTGACTGGATCGATAGGGATGAGGGAGGAGAAGTGGAAAACTTACCGCCATATGCATGTAATCAGTGCCGGACGGAGTGGATGAAATTTTATCATGAATTCCTGTCGGGATGCGTCTCCGAGCAGAGAAAGAAACTATTGAGGGAATTTGCAGAAAAGATGGGCAGATGCCTATGCCGGTGTGAATTTGAAGAAGATTTGTACAGCAGCAGGGATGAGGAAGAAAGCATACCGGAGATTCCGGCATGTGTCCGGGAATATGTAGGATAATTGGGGGAATAGAAAAAACAATGTGGGGAAGAATAAAAGAGATACGAAAGATAATTACCGGATGGATAAAGGATAATATATTTAGTGCGGTTTTATTGGTTTGCATAGCATGTATTATTATATTATTGTTATTGATAGCGGGACAAAAAGGGATAAAATACAATAATGTAATAGAGACCTTCAAAATATCAGTTACGGTTTTGATTTCTATGTTAGGTTTTTCGGTATCTATTTATGTGTTTTTGAATAATACCTTTCAGGACAGAAGGAATAATAACGTGATTGAAAAGGGCGTCATTGATTTATTTCAAAAGAAAAAAAGAAAAGCCTTGGGAATTCGGATTATTTTTTCTGTCATTACAATCGTGGCAGAATGTCTGGCCATATGTTGGGGAGAAAATATATCATCTTTGCTTTCTGCGAAGCCATACCAAATAGAACAGGTAGTATATCTGGCTTGCCTGGGGATTTGTATTGTCTTAACCTTGGTTAATGTAGGGCTGTTAGGATATTTTACATATGAGGTTATTAATTATGAAGATGGGTTAAAGCGTATGGCAAAGGAAGAAAGGAAATTATATGAAAGCCAGGGATATTATGAAGACATGAACAAGGGACAGTTTTTAAACCTTGTAAATAATATTGAGGTTTTGACAGAGCGGCTGGTAGAAAATCATTTGCATGCAAAAACGAGTAACGCGTATGACAGTAACTTGAAAAGGGCAGTCTGTGACGGGTGTACAGATTCCGGGGAGATTTCTAACCGGGAGAAGTTTGCGGAGGACTATCAGAAAATCATTGAATACAGAAATTTGCTTTTGCAAGATAAAAATTTGAAAGATAGTGGTAGTGTGGGTATGGGAGACGAGATTAAAGGTGTTATGAATCGTCTCTTTCAGTTATACTTAAAGAGCGAACTGCTGACCGGGATTACTATAAGTAATCTGGATATTGTGCAAGCAGATTTGTCAAAAACATCGCTGAGTAATTCGTCCCTGCAAGATATTAGATTTGTTGGGAAGACAAGTTTAAAGAATACGGATTTCCGTGACTCCACTCTTAATGGGATAATTTTTGAGGAAGTTGATTGTGAAAATGCCAATTTTACGGATTCAAAATTGATGGATATTAAGTTCAGCACAAAAATGAATTTGCAGAGAGCAATTTTTACAAATGCGGATCTTAGCAGCATGAAAGTGATTGGGCCGGATGATAAAGAAGGTGCGCCGATTGGATTGAATCATGCAAATTTTGTAAGGGCTAATCTGACTTATCTTGATATATATAATGTATGTTTTGACTTTGCCGATCTTTCTAATATACGGCTGGTAGACAGTAAAATCGGAGTGTCAGCACAGAAAAAGAATAATACTTCGTTCCAATATGCGAATATGGAACATGCGGATATGTTAAAGTGTGCAATAGAGCGAAGCAATTTTCAAAATGCAAATTTGAGCAAAGCCATATTAACTTACAGCAGAGTCAAAGAAACGAACATGGCAGAGTGTAGATTGTGCGGTGCTAATTGGGCGGAAAGCATTATTGGTAATTGCCAGTTGGATAAGAGTTATTGTACGGATTTATCTTTAAAAGGTTCTAAGATCACGGATACTATGTTTTCCTATGCAACGATGACATCGGTAGATATGTCAGGAGCGACTCTTGATAAAGTAAATTTTAATGATGCCGTGTGTCGGAATACGTTATGGGTCAGAACTAATATCTCAAACTCGAAATTTGAAAGATGTGTTATTACTGATTCCCGAATTGTAGGGGAAACAGGAAAGAAAACGAGAATTCAGAAGTGTGGTTTTAATTATACTAATTTTAGTAATTCGGCCATTTCTAATATTGAATTTATTGACTGCGATTTTGAAGATGCAGATTTTTCGAATGTTCGGTTAATTAACGTTCGATTTACTGATTGTGTAAACCTGGATAGGGTTTTAACCGATGGCGTTTGGTTGAGCAAGGTGGTGTGTATGGGAGAGAAAACATGCGAGTTAAAAAGGCCCGATCAAGGCTGGCGGTATTGTGATAAAGAACGAACGAAACATTTGGCTTGTATTAATAGCAGGAAAAAATGATGAATACTTTAGAATGTATAGAAAAAAGAAAAAGTACACGCATATTTTTAACTGGAGAACTTCCTAAGGAATGTATTGAAAAAATTCTTTTATGTGGTATGCGGGCTCCATCTCCTAAAAACAGTCAGCCTTGGCATTTTTGTGTTGTGCAGTCTGATGATAAAAAGAATAGAATAGCCGGCATTTTGGAGAAAGGGTTACAAGAACTGAAGAAAGAAAACCAGCTTAAAAAGATACAAAGACCGGATATCCAACAGGCATTTAGCAGTGTAGAAATATTGCGAACGGCTCCAGTGGTTATTTTTGTATATATGGATAATAGCATATATTCCATGCATGATGACGGGCTTAGATGGGACTTACACGCAAAGGATGTGGAATGCACCCATATACAGGCTATAGGAGCGGCAATACAAAATATGCTTTTAGCTGCGGCGGATATGGGTATAGATAGCCTGTGGATGGGAGATATATTTTATGCATATCATACGTTGACAGAGTATTTGGGGGAAAAAGGGTGTTTAATGGCAGCTGTTGCTTTGGGGTATGGAGCGGATTCGTTTGGAAAGCGCTCTCGTAAGGGAATTCAAGAGAAAGTAAAGTGGATTTCATAGACTAAAGAAGCATTTTTATAGCAATTATTTCACAATTTGATATCCATCTTCTGCATTTATGCCGAACATATCGGCTATTTTCTCTGTTTTTGTGTCAAATACAAGAACGTTTATCCCATGGTCAACTTTTTGGTACTGTATGTTGTCAAATATAATAGTATTAATATATTGATTTGATTCATCTAACGAACGTCTCATGCAAAAATCATGAGCAGATACATTGATGAATTGTTCTGCATCTTCCATGCCCGAGTACCAGGAAGTTTTATTATTGGATATGAACCATATTCCGTTCAGATTTTGATCATAAATGCCTAATTTGTGAAAGAAGGATTCCAAACGTTCATCTGATGTATTGCAGTTACCATCTACAGACATAAATAACCAATAATCGGGGTCCTGTATTAATTCCGCGATTGCGTCAATATCATATGTTTCAACTAGAATCTGATCCTGAGTCATTTGTTCTATAAAATCTGCCTGTTTCTGCCAAGTATCGTACTTAGGATCGCCAGTGCGTTCGCTTATTTCAAAATTGCTTTTGAGGTATGTTCCTATATAGCTGGAAAACTTTTGATTACCTCGGTAATTTAAATGTGCGCTGTCGCTTGCATCTGTCGAATAATCAATGCCTGTTTCATCTAAAAGAAGATTACAATTAACAAACGGTACATTATATTCCGCAGCAATATCGCTGGCAGCATTATATTTCTTTTGGTGTTCTTTGGTGATTCCGGCGTATGGGCTGATAATAATAACTATAGGAATATTATGTTCTTGTGCTAATTCTATGGTTTTCCGGTAATACTTTTCTGTTTTTTCATACAAATAGTTTTTTTCTGCAACACTGCTTACATCTATACTCTCATGAGGGGTGGTGGCCATATTAGGCAAAAAGCCTTTCCAATCATTAAAAAATGGGTTTCCCTGGTTATATAAAAAATCACAGGAATCTAATTCTGTATATCTGGTGTGGTATTGGATATATTCTAAAAGGAATTCATCCCAACGGTCTTCCGGAGAACTGATTTTAATGGAATTAATTTTATCCGCAGACCATTTCAATCCATAATTATTTTTAATAATTCGGCTGTCATCAATAAATTCCTGGTCATAAGTGGTAAGATATCCCTCTAAAACTATCAATTCAGGGGTTTGGGTTTTAAGCGCTTCTTTTAAATAGTAATAGGTATTCCACATGGGCTGTATGGATCCGGCAAGAATATAAGATGCCATTCCGTATTCCTGCCATAATGTCCCGGTATTGAAATCTTGGAATGCATGGCTGCTGCCAAGAATTAAAACATCAACGGATCCTTTCTCTAATTCGTAAAACTTAGTCATTCCATATATCCCGTCCATATATTTTACTTTAAATATTTTATTTACATAGTTTAATGAAATGACAAGAATGCATAGGAAGCATATTATTTTTATGATAGACTTTTTCATATCGGTCTCTCCCTTAAAACTGGAAATATATAAATTGTTGCGGGTCAAAGGTAGGTCCGTACTTACCAAATATAAAAGTCATTATGACCAATGAAATAACTACCATCCATTCAAACCAAATATTTTGTTCAAATAGAAACAAATCTAAAGTCTGCTTTTTCAAATATCGAATTAAATCAACGAGAAAAAGTATGATAGTCGAAAAAATTAATATGTTCATTTCAACTCTATTTAATCCAAGGTTATAAATACCTCCATTAAAAAGCAGCCATGGCGTTTGCTTGGTAATGATTCTTTTTATAAAGCGGAGAGCATCAATTATTGTATCTGATCGGAAAAAGATCCATGCAAAAACAATAAGAAAAAATGTGATAGCAGTTTGCAAAAGTTTCCAGCTAAAACAATTTGTCTTGATTTTGAATATTTCTTGTAATTTAGTTTTATATGGTTTTAGGAGACTGCCTGTTATCTGATAAAAACCATGCAGCCCTCCCCATATTACAAAGCTCCAATTTGCCCCATGCCATAATCCGCTTACAAGGAATACAATCATAATATTTGTTGCTTTTCGAATATTACCTTTACGGTTCCCACCCAAGGGAATGTATAAATAATCCCGAAACCATGTGCTTAGCGATATATGCCACCTGCTCCAAAATTCTTTGATATTTTTCGAAAAGTAAGGGGCATTAAAATTTTCCATCAGATGAAAGCCCATTATTTTAGCGGCTCCAATTGCAATTAAGGAATAACTTGCGAAGTCGCAGTAAATTTGCAAGGAAAAACCAATGGCGGCCAATATTAATTCTGTACTGCCATACATTCTGTAGTTATCGAATACGGTGTTTACCAGAAGTGAAACACGGTCAGCGATTACCATCTTCATAAAGAATCCCCAGACCATAAGGATCGATCCTGAAGAAACTCTTTTGGCATTCCATAATTTGATATTTTCAATATTTTGTATTTGCGATAAAAGATTTTTGGATCTCTCAATGGGGCCGGCAACTAACTGAGGGAAAAAAGAAACAAATAATGCATAACGAATCAGACTTTTCTCTGCTTTGATATTGCCACGGTAAATGTCAATAACGTATCCGAGTGCTTGGAAAGTGTAAAATGAAATGCCTACCGGCAGTAAAAAATCAAATCTTCTTTGGATTGTAGAAAGATGGAGTGCGCTTAAAAATGAATTAAATGACTCGACAAAAAAATTACCATATTTAAAAGTTGCTAAAATTCCAAGATTAATAATAATACAAAGAGCCATAGTGACTTTTTTAAAGATGCGTTTCCTCTCCAGTTCCGATGAAAAGTTAGACATGAGTAATCCGCTGATATAAGTGATAATGGTAGAAATGCCAATTAAAAGTGCGTATTGTGCATTCCAGCCCATGTAAAAATAATAGCTGGCAATTAGGAGACCCGTTTGACGCCATTTTTGGGGCATAAAAAAATAAAGTATTAATACGATAGGAAAAAATATCATGAAATCAATGGAATTGAACTGCACATGCAATCTCCTTTACTTTTTAGCAAACATTTATATTTGGCTTGGACTTTGCTTATTAATAATATGCTCAAAAATCTTTTTTGATAATTTGTAATATCTGGTCATAAATACGAGCGTAATGATTTTATCATTTTATGCAATTCTGTGTCAATATAGTATTTATGGAAAATTTATAAAATAAAGATGTTGCAGAAATGGAACAGAAAGAAGGAAAAAGACCAGCATTTTTATGTAGTTCAATAAAATGAAGTTAAAGCAATAAAAAAACGATTGCTGACATGATTGAAAGAAGAGTATAAACACATAAATATTTCATCAAATAATATTTACTCAAATAGAAATATATGGTATGATGTAGAAGATGTAAAAGGGTAAACATAAAGAAGTGGCAGGTGCCGAAGTCGGGCCGGACCAAAGCATCTGCCATTTTGAAAATAAAGCTTACTTCTTCTTTTTCTCATTGGACTGAGAATGAATCAAATAAGATAAAAAGCGCATCATTTCCGCTTTATTATCGTTATTTAATTTTTTCAGGCTGATAATGACATCCTTTAACGTAGTATCCTGAATAAAGGATGCGTTTAAATCGTAGGCGCCCGCGCGCTCCGGCTCTATACCAAAAAGGTAGTCGGTGCTTACATGGTATAGTTGGGCCAGTCCTACTGCATGCCTGGAAGGGAGTTCCCGTCTGTCCAGCTCATAATAAGAATATGCTTGCTGGGATATGCCGAGATAATCGGCTACTTGTCTCTGTTTGTAGTTGTTTTCGTCCCGTAGATTCTTGATCTTAACATGAATGCTTGTCAATTTTATCACTCCTCACTTTCAAATGTTGTTTACCGGATGACAAAATCATAACACAAAAACAACAAATATGCACTATAATACAGCAAAAATATGTAAAAAATTTTTGGAGGGGGAAAAAGTACGGAAAAATAGCATGATTTGGGGGAAAAGAGAACGAAAGGAAACCTGCCGACATTGATTAATGAATATATTTGTGATAAAGTATCAATATATAAAAGGAAACAGATTGTTTATCGATCGGAGATAAGAAAGGAACTAAAAAATGAAAAAAGCATTGATTACCGGCGTAACCGGCCAGGATGGCTCCTATTTGGCGGAATTATTATTGGACAAGGGGTATGAAGTATATGGAATTATGCGCCGCAAATCCGTTGTGGATTATGGCAATGTGGAGCATATGAAAGATAGGATACATTTTATCTATGCGGATATGACGGATTTGGTGTCCCTGGTGAATGCCATGAGGATATCAGAGGCCGATGAAGTATATAATCTGGCGGCCCAGTCTTTTGTAGCTACTTCCTGGGAGCAGCCGCTGGCGACAGCGCAGATCGATGCGCTGGGTGTTACGAATATGCTGGAGGCGATTCGTATGGTGAAGCCTTCCTGCCGTTTTTACCAGGCATCTACGTCAGAAATGTTCGGTTTGGTACAGGAAACCCCGCAGCGCGAAACGACTCCGTTTTATCCGCGCAGCCCTTATGGCGTGGCGAAAGTATACGGGCACTGGATTACGAAGAATTACAGAGAAAGTTACGGACTGTATGCATGCAGCGGCATTTTATTCAATCACGAGAGCGAACGCAGGGGCAAAGAATTTGTTACCCGTAAGATAACGGATTCGGTGGCAAGGATAAAGCTGGGGATCCAGGATCATATAGAGCTGGGCAATATGGATTCCAAACGGGACTGGGGGCATTCCAAAGATTATGTATATGCTATGTGGCTGATGCTCCAGCAGGATCATGCGGATGATTATGTGATCGCAACCAATGAAACGAGGACGGTCAGAGAATTTGTGGAAATTGCTTTTTCGAAAGTTGGCATTGAACTCGAATGGAGCGGCAAGGGCGTCGATGAGGTAGGGAAAAATAAGGCGGACGGCAAGATACTGGTAAAGGTCAATAAAGAATTCTTCCGTCCCGCAGAGGTGGAGATCCTTCTGGGAGATCCGGCAAAGGCGGAAAAGGAACTGGGATGGAAGAGAGAGATCTGCTTCAATGAGCTGGTGGAACGTATGGTGAATCATGATATGGAGCTTGTAAAAAGAGAGATCGAAACCAGCAATTTATAATCAATTATAGAAAAGGCGCAGACAGGGAATTTCCAACGGAATTCCCTCTGTTTGCCTTATAAGGTATGCGACTATGAAAAAGGCATTGATTATCGGGGCGGCGGGATTTGTAGGCGGTTATCTGGCCGGGCATCTCCGTGAAAGACGGGGAATGGAAGTATCTGTTACCAAGCTGCCGCGGGAGGAATTCCGGGGGGACAGCGACCGGGTATATAATTTGAATATTCTAAATAAGGAAGAAATCGTATCGCTGCTGTTCGAAGCGCGGCCGGACTATATTTTTCATTTAGCGGCTCAAAGCTCGGTGGGAGTGGCGTGGAAGAACCCTTCGCTGACGATTGATATTAATATCAAAGGCAGCGTGAATGTGATGGATGCGATTCGGGAGCTGTACTATAAGCCAAGGATACTTCTGATCGGTTCCGGGGAAGAGTACGGACATATCGAGGAGGGCGAGATACCCATACGGGAGGAGAACAGAATACGCCCGGGGAATATTTATGCCGCCACGAAAGCGTGTCAAAATATGATTGGGAACATTTATGCACAGGCGTATGATATGGAAGTGATGATGGTAAGGGCGTTCAACCATATTGGCCCTTCCCAGGCATCTATTTTTGTAGTTTCCGATTTCTGCCGGCAGGTTGCCGAGATCGAAAAGGGAATTCGGGAGCCTGTTATGTATGTGGGCAATCTGGATGCCAGAAGGGACTTCACCGACGTCCGAGATGTGGTGGAGGCATACGGGCTTCTGGCTGAACACGGGAGGCCGGGAGAAACTTATAATGTAGGAAGAGGGAAAGCCGTAAGTATCAGGGAGATATTGGATATGGTTATCGCTTTGTCCGGTCATGATATAAAGATCGAGATAGATAAGAATAAGCTCCGCCCGGTGGACGTGCCGATCATCGAAGCGGATATTTCAAAAATCAGCAGCTTGACGGGATGGAAACCGAAGATTCCGCTGAGGCAAACGATTGAGGAAACCTTAAATTATTGGCGCCGGACGATATAAGGAGAGAAGTTATGGGAGATATTCATTCATTGTTTTCGACAAAGGGCATTACGGATTCGGTAAGGATATTGCATACGCCGGGTGAATTTGCCAGGAAAAACCTGTTGTATGTGCAGGAGGTCGGACGATTGAAGAGTCTGCAGCCGCATAAATCACAGAGGGAAAACTTGAATTCCTTTTTGTTTGTTGGCGTAACGAGCGGTGAAGGAACCGTGTTTACGGGCGGCAGCAGCTATAAAGTGGGGGAAGGGGACTGCGCCCTGCTCAACTGTTCCAATTATTATGCCCATGAAAGCAGCGAGGAAAAACCGTGGGAGTTGATATGGGTTCATTTTAACGGGAACGGGGCGGAGGAATATTTTCGCTTATTTATGGAGCAGAACGAACAGAAAAGCGTGTTCCGCCCGGGAAGCATCAAAGATATGAAGACATATATCAAGGAACTGATGGAATGCCAGAAAGAAAAAGATCTGGAGTCGGAGCTGCAAAGCGGGGAAACATTGCTTCGTTTGCTGAATAGCTGTATTCTGTCAGTAATGCGGCAGAAGGGCAGCCGCCAGGACCGGTATAAGGAGATATGCAGGGAAATAAGGGAAAGCGTAAACGAAAGATACAGGCAGACCAACCTGGTTGCGTCGTTGGCGGAAAAATATGAGATGGAAGAGGATGAACTGGATGCATGCTTCCAAGCGACATATGGAATTACATTAAGGGATTATATTCTGAACAGGAGATTTACCGCGGCCAAGGAATTACTGCGGTTTACGATCAAGCCGGTGAAAGAGATCATAGACGAATCGGGAATCGGGAATGACGACCTATTCCGCAGACTCTTCCAGGACGGGGAAGGAATGACGGCAGAAGAGTACAGGATGAAGTGGGCGCAGTGGGTGAAATAGGCCCGGCGGAAAAGGAATACGGGCATCCGATCCGGCGATAGAAAAGAATCGGAGAAAAATAATTTAAAAAAAGAATATTTGAAAAAATTTCCTTTACAAAAATGAGAAAATATGTTATTCTTAGTGTGACCCGTAAAACGGTTATGTAAAAGGGAAATTTTATATAAGAGATGGCAGATACTAAGGTATCTGCCATTTTTGCGTGTGCGCCTAGTATGGGCGCAATCTAATCGGTGAAAGTCGTGTGTTCTGCAAGCTGTTATCGGCTTGCCAGTGAAAGTCTGGTCAAGGTAATCGCCAGTGAGCCTTGTAGCGAGCCTCCAATGCTTTTGGGTAACCGATTGTGTTGAAGCGAGGTATGCCTGTGAGAAACAGGTGCAAAATAGCAGTCCGTAACATAAAGTGAATCCTGTAGCATCGTTACGTTAGCCCTGGAAAGGGACAAAAGGGAGTCGAGTCACTGACTTTCTGACGAAGACCATGGAAGATGTGCAGAAACTGGAGTACAGCATTGAAGAACCCTTCGGTGTAGAGGGAGCGGAATGTTATGAAAGTCGATACCGACTATTAGAGACAGGATTGTGCAACAAGCCTGTAAGATAGTGATAGAACCTGTCTTTGAAGCAAACTTTCAAGATAGTTCTTATGGATTTCGCCCTAAAAGAGATGCAAAACAGGCTACAGAAAAAGTGAAAAAAGAATTGTATAAAAACTGGTATGTAGTAGATGCAGACATACAGGGATACTTTGACAACATCAATCATGAGATACTACTGGGACTATTAAATCGTCGCGTCAGTGACAGAAGGGTCATTAAGCTATGCAGACAATGGTTACAAGCAGGAGTCATTGAAAATGGGAAATATTATCCAACGGAAAAAGGTTCACCGCAAGGAGGAGTCATTAGTCCGTTGCTAGCAAATATCTATCTTCATGTATTGGACTCTTACTGGGAGAATCATAAGGAACTGGGTGTTATAGTCAGATATGCAGATGATGCAGTGATTGTGTGCAGAACAAGAAAAGATGCAGAATTAGCGTTTGAACATCTGAAAAGAATAATGACCAAGTTGAAACTGACGCTGAATCCGCAGAAAACAAAGATTGTAGATATGAACAAGGAGAGCTTTGACTTTCTTGGATTCCGATATCAGAAGTTTGGTAAAACCAAATGTGGACGGAAGTTGCCTTACATGATGCCAAGTAAAAAGGCGATGAAAAAGGTAAAGGATGCAATCAGAGTAATCACAAGCAGAAAATCAGCCTATGAGGGTCTGGAGCAAAAAGTGGAGAAATTAAATCCGCTCATAAGAGGATGGAGAAACTACTTTCAGCACGGAAACTCAACAAAACGGTTTAAACAGCTTGATGAATACGTGTGGATGAAGCTATGGAGACGGGTGTACTACAGACAAAAACAGAAGAAATACAGAGAGCATGTGCTGTATGGATTTCGGAAGTGGTACGCGAATAGTGGGATAGAGTACTTTTATTATCCAAATAAGAAAAGATATGGGACAGTCTTTTGAATGCTACAGGAAGAAGATTATCGGAAAGCCGTGTGAGGGAGAACCTCATGCACGGTTTGAGGTGGCAGGCGATGGAAACGGAAACTACCGCGCCATCGCTTGACCCTACCGTAACGCGCCAGGCTGCAATTAAGGACAAGGTTGCACCACAAGTCGAAGTTCAATAACTACCCGGAACTAATTGTGGTTGTAAACAGGAAAAATGGTGTCAATTTTGGTGTAAATGGCGGCCAAAAGATAGAAACGCCAATTTGCTATAATGTTGATATATGCTTGTGCCGAAGTCATGAAACTTGTTCATCGAAATATTGGATTTTTAAAGGGACTTTTTAAATATGCCCCAAATAGAGAAGAGTTCGTCGAATTAATGCTATTAAAAGAATGCACATATTTCCGAATGATTGATTACGATACTCTCACTTTTCACGATGTACTTGCCAGTCGCGGGAGTGGTAAAAACGATATTACATCAATTACTAATCTTAAAATAGCATACAAGAAAGCGATAGATAGGACAATTTCAGCTCCAGTTCTAAGTGAACTTTGCGGAATTGCATTATCAGTTTGAGATGATACATCCGTTTGAGAAATATAACGGGATTGTAGGACGAATCATTGTTCTAACGATATTGTGCAATATCGTTGGAGAAGCAAAACCGCTAATATGTCTGTCCGAGCATTTGTATCACAACAAGAATGAATACTTCGACTTGCTTCAAACTACTCAATACAGTGGTGGTTATATTCGGTGGATCAAATTTTGTATAAATGCTATAAATGAAACTGCAAAACGGTCAGCTCAATTACTGATACAGTATGAAGATATTGTAGCAAAAGATATAAAATAATTAGAAGATATACAGTTGCTACCCAAAAGTGTTTGGCGTGTATATGATTATCTTAAGCTTTTTCCTGTGACTAGCATTTCCCATGCCGCCACACAGTTGGGAAGTTCGTTCAATTCAATCTCAAATGCCCAAATTATTTCAACGGGATAAAAGCGTAATTGGAAAACATGTAAGAAATATTTTTTAAAGAAGGAGAATTGGCAAAAGAAGCAGTTTGGGCAAAATTTGCCTACACTGCTTCTGATGGTAAGACCTATCAGGAGGATTTCTATAATTTAGATGTTATTATTTCCGTTGGTTATCGGGTAAAATCCCTGAGAGGAACACAGTTTAGAATAT
>ERZ808054.515-NODE-515-length-35026-cov-26.646256_pt1 | contig 35026 bp, 36 predicted proteins | sample MGYA00380201_ERZ808054 | MGnify/ENA primary metagenome ERZ808054 (study PRJEB31490, sample SAMN06133419) | mouse gut metagenome | isolation source: Z5_2 | host: mice | place: China: Chengdu | collected 2015-05 ...
GCTGCTTCCCGCATCCTCATCCGCCCCGCAAGGCACTCCTGGATGAGTTTTTCCTTTTCCGCTAGATCCATTTCGATCCGTTTTCCCATCTTTCCTCCCTCTCCTTCTTACTATTTCCCTGTCTGCCTTTTAGGGAGCATATCAAACCAACCCCAGCAATAATCACAACGGGCAATCCGCTGATCGTGCTGCTGAAAATGGAGCGCCAACTCCAGAAACCGCAACCCAAAGATGGAGGTAACTGCAAACGTTCTATGTCCCGGTTCCGCATCGGGCAAAGCAGCTGGATCACACAGCCCGCCAATATCGGGATATACCCGGCACAGCTTCTCAAACTGTTCCCTCTGCTTTGTCCGCTCCATCCCATCAAAAGTTATCTCAAAAACATTCCTCAAACATGTCTGCACCCGAATTGGCTCTTCCAAGATATAAAGCAGTTCTGCACCAGCATTCAGCAAAAACAATGCACTGCCATTGTCTTCCGCCTGCAAACTTTGATGGAGAAGTTCTCCCAACACAAAGAAACTTACCGGGTCTGTTTTCTGCAGCATAGACGGCAGCAACAGCGCTTCCGCTACAAAATCCTCAAAGCCAGCCACCGAAATATCGATTCGATCCTCAAACAGTGGATGCTCCTCTCGCAGAGGTCTGATCTCCCTTCGGTATTCCTGGTAGTTGGCTTCTGTAGCCGCAATCAAATCCTTTGCGGGCGTGGCAGCGGGAAGTTGTTTCTCCGCTCCATCTCCATAGCGGAGCACTGTAGAAAACATTCCTGCGCTTTTCTCCACCAGCAACAGCTGAGACCTGCCAGATATCCTGTGCATTTTATCCTCCAAAAAGATCACTTCCTGATGTAAACTATTTTGATTTCATTATATCATGGACGCAGTCCAAAGGAAAGGGCCAGCGAACACGAAGAATTTTTTCTCTCTGCAATTCAATTCTGAAGAAAGGAAAAGAACCACATAACGAAAGCATCTGAGTACAAAAATTATGATGACCTGCCGCTGTTTCTCAACGCAGCAATGGTCGCTCAAGTCCTGGGCATTTCCGCTGCCAGCAGGTACGAGCTGATGCATGAAAAAGATTTTCCTGTTCTGAAAATCGGCAGCCGCATGGTCGTACCGAAAGAAAAGTTTATTGCCTGGGTTGAACAGAATACCACAGGAGGCGGCGCATGAGTCAAGCATATAAAAACTATTTCCCGCTGCCGAATGTGATCTTCTCTCTCGGATTATCTCCCGGAGAGATCGCCGTCTACTCCTACTTGCTCCACTGTGAAGATCGTAAAACGTATCAATGCTATCCCAGTTACAAAACCATTGGGCCGGCAGTTGGCATGAGTACGAACACAGTTCAGAAGTACATCTTCGAACTCGCAGACAAAGGATTTATCACCATTGAACCCACCAGTGTTATTACCAAATCCGGTCAAAAGCGCAACGGCAGTTACCGCTATACCATCCGGCCTATTCAGGAAGTTGTAGAATTATACCACCAGCGGCAACTCTGCAGAATGGAACAAGCTCTCACCAAATCTCAGATAGCAAACCAGAACGCCCTGTAAGCCCCTATGAGCCGATTTGTGCCCCATCTGCCGCGCAGGCAGCACCGACCACATCCGCACACTAGAACGCCATTGTGGGCTACTTGTGGCGGAGTTTGAAAGCAGTGATCCAGAAGCCTCCCCCGCCCGAACACGGCAAACTGGGGGAGAAAGAGAAAAAGCAGGATAAAGAGCGGGGGTCGCGTAGCGCCCCCGCTCGGCTCACATCGCCCCGCAGTGCGGGCCGAAGACGGGTTCCAAGCGGGGGTCAGATTTCGGCCTTGGGGGTTGGATTGGTCCCCGCGTAGCTGGAAACGCCCGCTGTTCCAAAATTTTTCAGGGTTCCATGCGGGGGTATGGCCCATTTGGGGTACGATTGCCCTTCCTGTAGGGCAGGGGAAATGTATAAATCAAAAGCAGGTAAATACTTTGAGGCAAATAAAAATTTTCTGATAACTCTCGCAATGCCCAATAGCTATTCCCGCCTGAGTGTGGTAGTGTGTGTCGTTACCAAACATAAGGAGGTAACCCGCAATGGCAAAGAGACGTGCAAATGGCGAAGGGAACATTCGCAAGCGAAAAGATGGCCGCTGGGAAGGGCGGTACACCGCAGGCCGCGACCCGGAGACCGGCAAGACCATCTATAAGAACGTGCTGGGCAGAACCCAAGCAGAAGTGAAGCAGAAACTCAAGACAGCTATCGAAGAAAGTTCCTCCCTAGACCCCGCCAAAGCAGGCCAGTACACAGTCGGCCAATGGTTGGACACCTGGCTGGAGGACTACGCCAAGCTGAGTATCCGTCCATCATCCCACAAGACCTATCGAGGATTCATCGAGAACCACATCAAACCAGCAGTCGGCAGTATCCCACTGGAGAAACTAACCTCCATGGATCTGCAAAAGCTCTACAAAAAGCTGCTGGAATCCGGCAGGGTGGACCGCATCGAAGCCCGCAGCAAGCCCAAGGACCTCAGCGTCAAAACGGTCCGGAACATCAACCAGATGATCTCCTCCGCCTGCAACTGTGCGGTGGAGCAGCGGATCATCGCCATAAATCCCACTAAAGGCTGTGCCCTCCCAAAGCTGGAGAAGATGGAAATGAAAATTCTTCCTCTGGACTGCCTTAACACATTCTTCGAAGAAGCAAAGCGCAGCGGGGTGTTCGAGCTGTACTATGTTGACCTTTCCACCGGCCTGCGGCGCGGTGAGTTGCTGGGACTCAAATGGAGCGATATTGACTTGAATAAAGGAGTTATCCGTGTCCAGCGGCAAATCTTGCGACAGAATGGCGCAGTAGTGGAAGCCCCTTTGAAAACAAAAAATTCCTACCGCAACATCGCGATAGGAACCGACACGGTAGAACTTCTCCGACAGATGAAGCAGCGATCCACCAGTGAATACGTCTTCCCGTCCCCAACCGGAGGCCCGATCTCTCCAGACAGTGTCCTGCACATGCTCCAGAGGGTGCTGAAACGGGCCGGGCTGGAAAAGATACCCTTCCACGCACTCCGTCACACCTTCTCAGTCCTGGCCCTCCAGAACGGCGTGGACATCAAAACGCTATCCTCCATGCTGGGCCATTACTCCGCAGGGTTCACCCTGGATACCTACGCCCACGTGACAACTGCCATGCAAACCAAAGCCGCCAATACCGTCAGCAGCTTCCTCTCCGGCGCTATCCAGTAGTTTCCGGACATTTCCCCGTATGGGTCAGGATATGGGTCAAAAGAAGCAAGCGAAAATCAACGCCTGCAAAAAGTACAGAAAACAAGCAAAACCCTGGAGAAATCAACCGATTTCTCCAGGGTCTTGGCACGCCGTGAGGGATTCGAACCCCCGGCCTTCTGGTCCGTAGCCAGACGCTCTATCCAGCTGAGCTAACGGCGCATGTCCTGTCAGACAGCTTACATATACTACCACACATTTTTGGAAAAAGCAAGAGGTAAACGCAAAATTTTTCAAAAAATTTTTTGCCCCTCCTGCGGCGGGACGTGCTCCGCACATCCCGCCGCATAGGATCAGTCGATCAGGCTCTTCCCGTCCATCTCCGGCGGGCAGGCCAGGCCCATGATGTCCAGGATCGTGGGGGCGATGTCCGCCAAACGTCCGGGATGGAGCTTGGCGTCCGCGCCCACCAGGATGAAGGGCACCAGGTTGGTGGTATGGGCGGTCATGGGGGAGCCGTCGGGCTTGCGCATCTCCTCGGCGTTGCCGTGGTCGGCGGTGATCATGGCGATGCCGCCCATGGCCCGGGTGGCGTCCACCACGCGGCCCACGCAGGTATCCACGGTCTCCACGGCCTTTACGGCGGCCTCGTAGACGCCGGTGTGGCCCACCATGTCGCAGTTGGCGAAGTTCAGGATGATCACGTCATAGGCGCCGGACTCGATGCGCTCCACGCACTTGTCCGTCACCTCCACGGCGCTCATCTCCGGCTGGAGGTCGTAGGTAGCCACCTTGGGGGAGGCCACCAGCACGCGGTCCTCGCCGGGGAACACGGCCTCCACGCCGCCGTTGAAGAAGAACGTCACATGGGCGTACTTCTCCGTCTCGGCAATGCGCAGCTGGGTCATCCCCAGGGAACTGAGGTACTCGCCCAGGCCGTTGGCCACCCGCAGGCGGGGGAAGGCCACCTGGACGTTGGGCATGGTGGCATCGTACTCGGTGGTGCAGACGTAGGTCAGGGGGAAGAACTCCCGGTTAAAGCCGTCGAACTCCGGGTCCACGAAGGCGCGGGTGATCTCACGGGCCCGGTCGGGGCGGAAGTTGAAGAAGATGATGCTGTCGTTGTCGCTGATAGCGCCCTCGCTGTCGCAGACCACGGGCTCCACGAACTCGTCGGTGACGTTGTTGGCGTAGCTCTTGGCCACCGCGTCCACGGGGTCGGAGTTCTGGATGCCGCGGCCATAGACCATGGCGTCATAGGCCAGCTCCACGCGGTCCCAGCGCTTGTCGCGGTCCATGGCGTAATACCGGCCCATCACGGTGGCGATGCGGCCCACGCCGATCTCCCGGCACTTCTCCACGGCCTCGGCCACGAAGCCCTTGCCGCTGGTGGGGGAGACGTCGCGGCCGTCCAGGAAGGCGTGGATATACACCTTCTCCAGGCCGCGCATCTTGGCCATCTTCAGCAGGGCCCACAGGTGGGTGGTATGGGAGTGTACGCCGCCGTCGGAGAGCAGGCCGTACAGATGGAGGGAGCCGCCGTTTTTCAGGCAGGCGTCCATGGCGGCGCAGTAGGCGGGGTTCTCAAAGAAACTGCCGTCCTCGATGGACCGGGTGATCCGGGGCAGATCCTGGTAGACCACGCGGCCTCCGCCGATGTTGGTGTGGCCCACCTCGCTGTTGCCCATCTGACCGTCGGGGAGGCCCACGTCCAGCCCGGAGGCGGAGAGGGTGGTGTGCTCGCAGGAGGCGAACAGCCGGTCCAGGACCGGCGTTCTGGCGTGGGTTACGGCGTTGCCGCCGCCGTCCTGGGCCAGGCCAAAGCCGTCCATAATGATCAGAGTAGTGGGTGTTTTGTTCATAATGACCTCATTCCTCGTTTTTCATAGAGAAGCGGATGCAGGATGCAAAGCAGTACCCGCTGTTACGCGGGCACTGCTTTGCGCTCTCCTTACTCCTGATTGGCGGCGTTGACGATGTCCACGAACTGGTCGGGCTTCAAAGCGGCGCCTCCGATCAGACCGCCGTCCACGTCGGCCTGGGCCAGCAGCTCCGCGGCGTTCTTGGGGTTCATGGAGCCGCCGTACTGGATGGTGATGGAACGGGCCACCCGCGCGCCGTACAGGTTGCGGATGGTGGCGCGGATGGCGGTGCAGACCTCGGCGGCCTGCTCGGCGGTGGCGGTCTTGCCGGTGCCGATGGCCCAGATGGGCTCATAGGCGACCACGCACTTGCGCACCTTCTCGGGGGCTACGCCGGACAGGGCGCTCTTCACCTGCAGGGCGATGAGCTCCATGGTGACACCCATCTCCCGCTGCTCCAGGCTCTCGCCCACGCAGATGATGGGATGCAGGCCGGCCTCCAGGGCGGCGTGGACCTTCTTGTTGACGGTGACGTCGGTCTCGCCGAAGTACTGGCGGCGCTCGGAGTGGCCGATGATGACGTACTTTACGCCCAGGTCCTTGAGCATGTCGGCGGACACTTCGCCGGTGTAGGCACCGTTGGGCTCATAGTACAGGTTCTCGGCGCCCACGGCCACGCGCATGTCCTTGAAAGCTTTCAGGGCGGCGGGGATGTTGACGAAGGGGACGCAGACCACGACCTCGCACCACTTGGCGCGGGGCAGGAGGGGCTTGAGCTCCTCGGCGAACTTCTTGGTCTCGGAGGCGGTCTTGTTCATCTTCCAGTTGCCTGCGATGATGGTTTTACGGTATCTACGGTTCATGACGATCTTTCTCCTGTTTTTATTATATGAAATTTATAAAAATAAATGAATCTTATCCAGGGCCGTCCGCTCCAGGGCGTCCGCCCGGCGGTCCGGCCATGCCGGAGGGAGGGACCCGGTCCGGCTGTTTTTCCGGGGACGGCCTTTGCCGCCGTCCCTCTTGCGCGGGGGAGGGGGGCTTACTTATCCAGCAGGCAGGCCACGCCGGGAAGCTCCTTGCCCTCCATGAACTCCAGGGAGGCGCCGCCGCCGGTGGAGATATGGGTCATCTGAGCGGCATAGCCCAGCTGCTGCACGGCAGCCGCGCTGTCGCCGCCGCCGATGATGGTGATGGCAGAGGTCTTGCTCAGGGCCTCGGCCACGGCCTTGGTGCCCACGGCGAACTTCTCGAACTCGAACACGCCCATGGGGCCGTTCCAGATGACGGTGCCGGCGTCCTTCACGGCGTCGCAGTAGAGCTTGACGGTCTCGGGGCCGATGTCCAGGCCCTGCCAGCTGTCGGGGATCTGGCCGTTCTTGACCACCTGGCTGTTGGCGTTGGGATCGAAGGCGTCGGCGATGACGGTATCCACGGGCAGGAGGAGCTTCACGCCCTTCTCCTTGGCCTTGGCGACCATCTCGTTGCAGTAGTCCAGCCAATCGCTCTCCAGCAGGCTGTCGCCCACGGTGCCGCCCTGGGCCTTGGCGAAGGTGTAGGCCATGCCGCCGCCGATGATGATGGTGTCGGCGATCTCCAGGAGGTTGTTGATGACGCCGATCTTGCTGGAGACCTTGCTGCCGCCCAGGATGGCCACCAGGGGCCGCTTGGGATCGGCCAGCGCGCCGCCGATGAACTCCAGTTCCTTCTGAATCAGGAAGCCGGATACGGCGGGCAGGTGAGCCGCCACCCCGGCGGTGGAGGCGTGGGCGCGGTGGACGGCGCCGAAGGCGTCGGATACGTACACACCGTCCTCACCGGCCAGACCGGCCATGGCCTTGGCAAGCTCGGGATCGTTCTTGGTCTCGCCCTTCTCGAAGCGGGTGTTCTGGAGAAGCATGATCTGGCCGGGCTGCAGCGCGGCGGCCTTGGCCTGGGCGTCGGGACCCACCACGTCGGCGGCAAGGACCACGTCCCTGCCCAGCAGCTCGCTCAGACGCTTGGCCACGGGCTCCATGCACAGGGCCTCCAGAGTCTTCTCCCACTTCTCCTTGGTGAGGGAGGCGGGGTCCTTGCCCTTCTCGGCCTGCTTCTTGGCCCACTTGTCGAAGCTGGGCTCGGGCTTGCCCAGGTGGGAGCAGGCGATGACCGCCGCGCCCTGGTCCAGGAGGTACTGGATGGTGGGCAGGGCCGCCCGGATGCGCTTGTCGTCGGTGATGGCGCCGGTGGCCTTGTCCTGGGGGACGTTGAAGTCGCAGCGGAGCAAGACCTTCTTGCCCTTGACGTCCACGTCCTTTACTGTTTTCTTGTTGTAGTTCATGGTTTTTTGCAGCTCCTTTCAAACTATATCATTCAATTGGTTTGATTGGCGGTTTTGGATCGCGGGGGCGCCCATCTCGCCCGTCCCCAGCAGTCCGGGGAACCCGTTCTGCCGCAGGGCTTCGTAGATGAGGATCGCGGCGGAGTTGGACAGGTTGAGGCTCCTGGCTTCGTCCGCCATGGGGATGCGGATGCACCGGTCCCGGTGCCGTTCCCGGAACGCCCGGGGGAGACCGGCGGTCTCCTTCCCGAAGAAGAGCCAGCAGTCCGGAGAAAACCGGACCTGTCCGTAGTCCCGGGGGGCCTTGGTGGTGGCCAGCCAGAGATCCGCCCCCGCCTCCGGATGGGCGGCGAACAGCGCCTCCAGGGAGGGGTGGACCGTTACCTCCACCAAATGCCAGTAGTCCAGCCCGGCCCGCTTCACCGCCCGGTCGCTGACGTCGAAGCCCAGGGGCTCCACCAGGTGCAGGGCGCTGCCGGTGGCGGCGCAGGTCCGGGCGATGTTTCCGCAGTTGGGCGGGATCTCCGGTTCCACAAGAACGACGTGCAGCATACCGCGCCTCCGTCTCCATGTTTGGGGCCGGAGCTCCGGCCTCTGGAATTTCAACAGGTTACATTGTAAAACAAATCTTTTCCAAATTCAAGCATTATCCTATAAATTCTTTCTGGAATTTTACAAAAGTAATCGCCGGTGCCGTTATCCTCCACGAAACTACAGAATTTCCCCCCTGCGCGGGACAAAAACTTGTGCAAATAGACCCATTCCGGCGGCGGCGTTCCGCCATTTACCGTCAAGTGGCGTAAAATTTCGGCGGGGAGGAAAATACCCCTTGCATAAATGGGCGCTTCTGGTATAATAGAGGCAACGAGCGAGGAGGGGGTAGTGTATACATGGATAACAAGAAGTGTATCGTGGTCTTCCTGACGGAGGACGGCGCTGAAACCTATGACGGAAAGCCTCTGATGCTGCAGGACGCGCTATTTTGCCCCATCCTTACCTGGTGTATGCGGGCGTGGATGAAAAAAGGCGTCCGGCGGTTTTTTGTTATCTCTCCGGAGGAGTATCTGGACGAGGTAACGGCCTGCTTCCCCCCGGAGTGCGCGGCCGTGGCCGGGACGGAGGAGGACTATCAGCGGGACATCGGCGAGTTCGCCCGGGGCTGCTGGATCGAGGAGGTCCGGGAGGCCATGCTCCCGGTGGGGAGCATGATGCTCTCCTTCCACACCGCGGCGGAGCTGGTCCGGCTCCAGCGGGCGGTGAAGGAGGAGATCGCCATGTTCCACCAGCGCACCGGCGTCAAGGTCCTGGACGTGGACAGTACCTACATCGATCCCCGGGTGACCATCGGGGCGGGCACGGTCCTCCTGCCGGGCACCATCCTCCGGGGGAACACGGTCATCGGGGAGAACTGCGAGATCGGCCCCAACGCCATGATCACCGGGTGCGAAATTGGGGACGGGTGTGTGGTCAACGCCTCCCAGGTGAACGAGAGCGTCCTGGGCCGGGAGGTCCACGTGGGGCCCTACGCCCATATCCGCCCCAACTGCAGGATCGGGGACGGGTGCAAGGTAGGCGCCTTCGTGGAGATCAAGAACGCCGTCTTCGGCCCGGGCACGAAGATGAGCCACCTGACCTATGTGGGCGACGCCGACGTGGGCGCCGGGGTGAATTTCGGCTGCGGCACCATCACCTCCAACTACGACGGCTTCCGCAAGCACCGCACCGTCATTGGCGACCACGCCTTCATCGGCTGCAACACCAACCTGGTCCCTCCTGTCACGGTAGGGGAGGGCGCGTACATCGCCGCGGGCACCACCGTTACCAAGGACATAGAGCCCGACGCCCTGGCCATCTCCCGGGTGCGCCAGGAGAACAAGCCCGGCTGGGCCAAGGCCCGGCGCGAGATGCACCGTAAAAAATAAGCAGATCCATCCAGCCCGCTTCCCAGAAGGTCCCTGTCAAAAACTGACGAAAATGATGAAATGAGGATGTTGGAAATGATTTCACACGGAAAAGACATGAAGGTATTCAGCGGCAACGCAAACATGAGCCTGGCCAAGGACGTGTGCCGCCTCATCGGCATTCAGCTTGGCAACGCTGAGATCGGCCATTTCTCCGATGGAGAGGTGTTCGCTTCCATTTATGAGTCCGTTCGCGGTTCCGACGTATTTCTGATCCAATCCACCAGCAGTCCGGTAAACGACAACCTGATGGAGCTGCTCATCATGATCGACGCCATGAAGCGGGCCTCTGCGGGCCGGGTCACGGCGGTCATCCCCTATTTCGGCTACGCCCGTCAGGACCGCAAGGCCAAGGCCCGGGACCCCATCTCCGCCAAGCTGGTGGCGAACATGCTCACCGCCGCCGGCGCGGACCGGGTGCTGACCATGGACCTCCACGCCGCCCAGATCCAGGGATTCTTCGACATCCCCGTGGACAACCTGTACGGCAACCCGGTCTTCGTGGACTACTACGCCAAGAAGTTCGGCGAGAAGTGCGAGGAGATGGTGGCCGTTTCCCCCGACGTGGGCAGCGTGTCCCGCACCCGGGCCTTCGCCCAGAAGCTGCATATGAACCTCGCCATCGTGGACAAGCGCCGCCAGAAGGCCAACCAGTGCGAGGTCATGAACGTCATCGGCGACGTGGAGGGCAAGGACTGCATCCTCTTCGACGACATGGTGGATACCGCAGGCAGCCTGTGCAACGCGGCCAAGGCCATCGTGGAAGTGGGCGGCGCGCGGAACGTGTACGCCTGCGCGTCCCACGGCGTCCTCTCCGGCCCCGCCATCGACCGGATCAACAGCAGCGTGATCAAGGAGATATCCTTCCTGGACACCATCGCCGCGGTGGACCCCTCCCTCAGCAATAAGATCAAGTACCTCACCGTGGCCCCCATGTTCGCGGAGGCCATCGAGCGGATCTATCAGGAGATCTCGGTCTCCAAGCTTTGGATCTGATCCTTTACGGCCAACGAGAAACGCCCCCGCTTCGGAAACCGGCGGATACGTCCGGCTTCCGAAGCGGGGGCGCTTTTCTATCCTTTCACTGGGGAAAAAGCGTCACAGCCGGAACTCCAGCTGCACGTCGCAGGGCTCTTTCTTCGCCAGGGGCCAGTATATCTCCTCCGCCTCCACGCAGCCCAGGGCGCAGTAGGCGGCCATGGTCTCCTGAGCGGAGTGGGCGGAGATATAGAGGCGCTCCGCCCCCAGCTCCCGCGCCCCCTGGCAGGCCAGCCGGAAGAGCGCCCCGCCGATCCCCCGGCCCCGATAAGGCAGGGAGACGTGGAACCGGGCCAGGTCGATGTACTGTTTCCGGGACCCGAACCGGGGGAGGGCCAACTGGGCCAGGCCGGCCAGCAGCCCCTGGTCCCAGGCGCCGTAGACGGGGTCTCCGTCCTCCACATGGCGCAGGACGTCCTCCGCCCGGCGGCGGCGGTCCTCCAGGGTCCAGTCCTCCACGTAGGCGATGGGCAGCAGCTGCCACCGGCCCTCCCGCTTGCGCCAGCAATGGGAGACTTCCTGGCGGCGGATGAAGCCGTCCAGGGAGGACGGGTCAAAATTCCCGGCGGTGAGCCGGTCATAAACGATCGTACACATAAAGGGCCTCCTATGCTTTGTCCACCGTGGCCACCAGGGGCAGCATGGGGACTACCCACAGGACCATGAAGGTCAGCAGCAGCACCGGCGTCAGCACGCCGTAGCTGTGAGTGAAGGTGAGATAAAACCCAAGCAGGGCCCCGGCGATGCTGCTGAAGATGGACAGCAGGTTGCCCACCAGGACGGTCTGGCACAGCCGGCGGCCGTCCACCGCCAGAAAGGCGTAGGGCAGGATGCCGTCCCGGTAGAGCAGGCCCTCGGGGCCGCCGGCCTCCCGCTCGGGATCGCTGAGGGTCAGGCGCTCGCCGATCTCCAGGGGCTCCGCGCCCCCGTCCCAGCCGAAGCGGGCCTTGAGGAATTTGGGGGTGAGGTTGCTGTCCCGGGTGGCGAGGCTCAGGCGGAAGCCGTTGCGCCGCAGGATGCGCAGGGCGTACTCCACTGGCTCGGCGGCGGCGTATTTGACGGTGAATATGGCCGTCAGCTCGCCGTCCACCGCCAGACAGATGGCCGTCTTGGATGCCAGGGTGTGGGGCAGGCGCACCGCCTGGCGGCGCATGAAGGAGGGACTGCCCACCAGGACCGTCTCCCCCCGGATCATGCCGCCCAGGCCGCCGTCCTCGTGGATGTGGAAGTGCTCCAGGCTTTGCAGGGACACCCGCTTGACCCGGGCGGCGTCCCCGAACAGGCGGGCCAGCAGGCCGCCTCCCTGGACCGCCAGGGTGGCGGCGTAGGAGAGGGCCTGGTTCTGCTCCTCGCCGTAGAGCTTCACACCGGCCAGACGGGCCGCGCCGGAGGGGAAGAGGTCGGCGTCCGTCACCGTCAGACGGCGTCCGGAGGCGAAGGCCGCCGCGCCGTACATCCCCGCCACGGCGGCCCCGCTGCGGGCCAGGTGGGAGGCGACGCGCCCGAAGGGCACCTGGAAGGACAGGGGGAACGCCAGGGAGGAGGAGGCGCACAGGATTACCGACCAGCACCAGAGGAAGTCCTGCTCCCGGTCCTGTCCCATGGAGGCCAGGATGGCGAAGACCAGGGACGCCGCCGCCAGCACCGGCAGCAGCAGCCTCTGCCACTGGGAAGAGGTGTCCTCCATGGCGGCCCTGGTGTAGAAGCCCGCGCCGGAGCCCCTTCCCCGGGAAATGCCCTGGGGGCCGCAGTCCACCACCCGGGCGGGCTCGCCCATGGCGGCGATGCGGAAGGTGTCCGACATGCCCCGGTGCCATCCGGTGAGGCCCCACAGGGCGAACACGCTCAAGGCCGCCGCCAGCCCGCCCAGGGGGGCCGCGTCGGTCCGCTCCGGCAGCAGGAGCATGGTCATCTCGTCCAGCAGCGTCACCAGCGTAGCCAGCAGGGCGGTGGCGCAGATGGTCCAGAAGCCCTCCCGCAGTCCCTGCACGGCGGCGCGGTACACCGGCCAGCAGAGGATGCAGAGCAATGCCTGGGCCAGCAGGACGCACAGCGCGGCGTTGCCGGCGCTTTCGCTGAAAAAGGGCACGGTCATGCCCAGCTGCTCCAGCAGCCAGGGGAGCCAGAGGACCGTCAGCACGATCCCCGCCAGGGTCAGGGCCCGGCGGCACTCCCGGAAGCGCCGCTTATGCCGGGCGGCGGTCTCCCCGGCGGGAGGCTCGCTCTCCACCTCCGGCGGGGGCCTGCGGCTGGCGGGCTCCCGGCGCTTGGAGGCGGCCTTGGGCTTCCGGCTGACGGCCTTCTCCAGACGGCGGCGCAGCTTTTCCTGGCGCTTCTCCTGGTCCTCCCGGACCGCGTCCACGGTGCTGGCCACCACGTCCTCCATGGAGACCGCGGGCGCCTCCGGCGGGGGAGGCTCCGGCTCCTGGGCCTGGGGCTCCTCCGGCTCGTCTTCCGTCAGCCGGAGCCCCTCGGACGCGGCGAAATCGTCCCAGAAGGCCAGGTCCAGCGCCTCCTCGTCCGGCTCCTCCAGGGGTTCATCCGGGGGAGGGGCGGGAGCGGGCGGGGGAGGGGGGACTTCCTCCTCCGGAGGCGGCGGGGGCGCGGGGGACTCCGCCGGGGATTCCTCCGCAGGCTTCGGACGGCGGCGGATGGACCGGCGCGGCCGGGGCTCCGGCGGAGGCGGGGGAGGCTCCGGTTCCGGCTCGGGTCCCGGTTCAGGCTCCGGCGGCGGGGGCTCCGGGACCTCCTCCTGAGGGGGAGGGGGCTTGGGGACGCCGCCGTATTCCGCCAGGATGTCGTCCAGGTCGAAGGGGACGTCCTCCGGCAGGTCCACCCCCAGCAGCAGCCGCTGGGTGTCCATCAGGGAGGGGTCTATGTGGTTGTTGTCTTGTTTATGATCTGTCATAAAAAATCTCTATCCTTCCCGTGGAAACGGTGGAGAGGGATCGTCATCCCCTTTGGCGCAGGGCCTCGTAGAGCAGGATGGCCGCCGCCGCCGAGGCGTTCAGGGAGCTGATGCGCCCCTTCATGGGGATGCTCACCAGAAAGTCGCAGCCCTCCCGCACCAGGCGGCCCATGCCGTCCCCCTCGCTGCCGATGACGATGGCGGCGGGGGAGCGGAGGTCCGCGTCATAGAGGGCGGTGGTCCCTCCGGCGGCGGTGCCGAAGATCCACAGGCCCCGCTTTTGCAGGTCCTTCAGCAGGGAGGGGATGTTGGGCACCCGGGCTACGGGGAGATAGCTCACCGCCCCGGCGCTGGTCTTGGCCACCACGGCGGTCAGGCCCGCGCTGCGGCGCTTGGGGATGATGACGCCGTGGGCCCCGGCGCACTCGGCGGTGCGGATGATGGCCCCCAGGTTGTGGGGGTCGGAGATCTCGTCGCAGACCACCACCAGGGGGGGCTCGCCCCGGTCCGCGGCCCGCTGGAGGATGTCCTCCACGGCGGCGTAGGCCTGGGCGGCGGCAACGGCGATGACGCCCTGGTGGCTGTGGGTCTCGCTCATGGCGTCCAGCTTCCGCCGGTCGCACTCCACCACCACCGCGCCGGACTTCCGGGCCTGGGCGGCGATGCGGCCCAGGGTGTGGTCCGTCTCCCCCCGGGCGATGTAGAGCTTATCCAGAGCGGTCCCGGCCCGGAGGGCCTCGGTGACCGCGTTGCGGCCCTCAATGTAAGTCCCGGCGAGGGACTGGTCCTGAAAATCACGCATATGTACTCCTTTTGCGGCGCGCCCTGCAGCGCCGGAGGGAGCGGAATACCCCTGCCTCCGGCGCGTATCGATAGTAAGATAAGCATATTATACCACAAGACAGGGGGCGGCGAAAGGGGTATTCACAGAAATTTCACAGAAAATCTACAGACAGTCCTTGTGGAGGAGGCGATTTTGTGATAGGATGCACAGTAGACGTCTCCGGGCATCGTGTGTGCGCCCGAAGGATAGAAGGAGAATGAGATGGACAACAATCAAAACAATAACCATAATAACAACAAAAACAAGAGAAACGGCCTGCTGATCCTGGTGGCCTGGGCCATCGTGCTGACGGTGGTGTTCAACTACCTCTCCGCCGCCAGCAGGCAGTCCAGCGCGGCGGCCTCCACCCATGAGATCCATTACAGCGAGTTTCAGGATCTGGTGGAGGAGGGCGTGGTGGAGGAGGTACTCTTTGCCGACGGGCAGATCCGCCTCACCACCAAGGAGGGCTACGTATACACCGACGAGGAGGGCAATACCTACGACAAGAACTTTACCCTCTTTACCATGCAGCTCACGGACCCGGACGTGGTGGACTTCCTGCGGGAGAACGGAGTAAAGAACTATACACGGCCCTACGTACCGGAGATGTCCCCCATCCTGGAGTTCATGATGGTCTACATCCTGCCTACGGCACTGCTCATCGGCGCGTTCATGCTGTTTATGAACCTCATGGCCCGGAAGGGCGGCGGCATCGGCGGCATCGGCAGCGTGGGCAAATCCAACGCCAAGGTCTACATGGAGAAGACCACCGGCGTCACCTTCAACGACGTTGCCGGACAGGACGAGGCCAAGGAGTCCCTGGTGGAGATCATCGACTTCCTCCACAACCCCGGCAAGTACACCGCCATCGGCGCGAAGCTCCCCAAGGGCGCGCTGCTGGTGGGCTCCCCCGGTACCGGCAAGACCCTGCTGGCCAAGGCCGTGGCGGGGGAGGCGGGGGTGCCTTTCTTCTCCATCTCCGGCTCCGGATTCGTGGAGATGTTCGTGGGCGTGGGCGCCAGCCGGGTCCGGGACCTGTTCCAGGAGGCGGCCAAGGTAGCCCCCTGCATCATCTTCATCGATGAGATCGACGCCATCGGCAAAACGAGAGATTCCCGCTTCGGCGGTGGCAACGACGAGCGGGAGCAGACCCTCAACCAGCTCCTGGCGGAGATGGACGGCTTCGATCCCAGCAAGGGCATCATCGTCCTGGCCGCCACCAACCGTCCGGAGGTGCTGGACAAGGCCCTGCTCCGTCCGGGGCGGTTCGACCGGCGCATCACCGTGGACCGGCCCAATCTGGCGGGGCGGCTGGCCACCCTCCAGGTGCATACGAGGAAAATCCGCATGGCGGAGGACGTGGACCTGAACAAGATCGCCCAGGCTACCGCCGGGTGCGTGGGCGCGGATCTGGCCAACACCGTCAACGAGGCGGCCCTGCGGGCGGTGCGCCAGGGGCGGCACGCGGTCAATCAGGAGGACCTGCTGGCTTCCTTCGAGGTGGTCATCGCCGGCGCGGAGAAGAAGGGCACCGTCATTACCGAGCAGGAGAAGAAGATCATCGCCTACCACGAGGTAGGCCACGCCCTTGCGGCGGCGAAGCAGAAGAACGCCCAGCCGGTAACCAAGATCACCATCGTGCCCCACACCGAGGGAACGCTGGGCTACACGCTCCATCTGCCGGAGGAGGAGAAGTTCCTCATGAGCCGGGACGACATCCTCACGGAGATCCGGACCCTGCTGGCGGGCCGGTGCGCCGAGGAGCTGGTGTTCGATACCCAGACCTCCGGCGCGGCCAACGACATCGAGCGGGCCACGGAGCTGGCCCGGAACCTGGTGGCCCGGTTCGGCATGAGCGAGAAGTTCGGTATGATGGCCCTGGGGTCCGTCCAGAGCCAGTACCTGGACGGCGGGTACAGCATGAACTGCGCCCAGGAGACCTTCGCCCTGGCGGACAAGGAGGTCGTGTCGCTGCTCCAGAAGTGCCATGACGAGGCCAGGGCTCTGCTGGAGGAGAACCGGGCGATGCTGGATAAGATCGCCGGATACCTCTTCGAGAAGGAGACCATCACCGGCGCGCAGATGATGGCCATCCTGGAGGGCCGGGACCCGGACAAGGAGGACTACTACGGCGTGCCCGCCAAGGGGGAGCAGCCCGCCATCGAGCCTCCGGCGAAGCACATCGATATCGTCAGCGAGCCCATCCCCATGCCCACAGTTTCTATGGACCCGGAGGGCAAACAGGAGGACGCGCCGCAGGACGGCGGTCAGGGGCAGACACAGGAGTAAATACGGCGGCGGAGCCTGGGAACAGGCTCCGCCGTTTTTATCCGGGGTTTTCGTGAAAACGAATTGATAAAGGGGAGGGGGTGTGATATAATGAACTAAATAACTTATGAACAGGGTAAAGTGAGCGAGAGAGGAGCCGGTTATGCAGGAATTTAGAATAACAAAAGGCAGGCTGGCGCTTTTTGCTGAAGAATAACTTGGCAGTTTCTGATTTATCAGGTGGTTGAGCGGTGAAAAATTGGTGATTTACAAAAGGAGGATACAATGAATAACGAAGAAAAGATCTTAGCAATGTTAGAAAAGCTGACAGAAGAAGTTGGCAGGCACGGTGATTTGCTGGAAAAACAAGGCAAACTGTTGGAAAAGCACAGCGAGATACTGGAAAAGCATAGCGAGATGCTTGCAAAACAAGACGAAACCCTTGCAAAGCATGGCGAGATGCTTGCAAAACAAGACGAAACCCTTGCCAAACATGGCGAGATGCTTGCCAGGCATGATGGAACATTGGAAAAACTGGTCAACAAGGTTGACCGGCAGGGGGAACTGCTGGAGGAGATCGATGGCCGTTCCCTGCGTTCCGCCGTCATGCTGGAAAATGAGGTGCTGCCCAAACTGCAGCTGCTGTATGAAGGTCATGTCCATCTCCAGGAGACGCTGGCGCCAAAAGCACAGGTGGAGACCCTGGAGGGCGAGGTCGTCACACTGAAATCTGCCGTCAAAATGATGACAAAGCGGCTGGAGGCCCTGGAGAAGGCGCAGTGACCGGCTTGGATGGAGGACCGTTATGCTTGATACGATACCTGCCGCGGAAGAAATGACCGCTCTCGTTGGAAAGCCTCTATGCGACGTATGGACCGCGTTGTGCGCGTTGATCGAAGAAAAATACGATATGGACCGCTTGTGGGATAAGGGCGGCAAGGCGTGGAAATACGAATATAAATACCGCCGGGGCGGCAAGACGCTGTGCGCGCTGTACGCAAGGGAAGACCGCGTGGGCTTTATGGTCATCCTGGGAAAGGATGAGCGGCTGAAATTTGAAGCGGACAGAGAAAATTATACAGAAGAAGTTCAGACGCTGTATGACGGAGCGCAGACATACCATGATGGGAAATGGATCATGTTTGAGCCAACGGACACCTCTTTATTTGGCGACTTTATCAGGCTGCTGGGAATAAAGAGGAGACCGAACAGAAAGTAGCGCAGCGATCATATTCTGATCAGAATTTGCAGGAGGAAGAGAACATGGAATACGTTACGTTAGGCAAGACCGGACTTAAGGTCTCCCGGGTGGGACTGGGAGGCATCCCCATCCAGCGCATCGACGCGGAGGCAGCCAAGAAGCTTCTGGACGCCGTGGAGGCGGCGGGGATCAACTACATTGACTCAGCCCGGGGCTACTCGGTCAGCGAGGAGCTCATCGGCCAGGCCATCGAGGGCCGCCGGGAGAAGTTTGTCCTGGCCACCAAGACCATGAGCCGGGACAAGGAGGGGATGGCCCGGGACATCGAGATCAGCCTGAAAAACTTCCGCACGGACTACATAGACCTCTACCAGGTCCACAATCCCAGTCTCCAGCAGCTGGAGCAGATCTGCGCCCCCGGCGGCGCTCTGGAGGCCCTGATGGAGGCCAGGGCGGCGGGGAAGATCGGCCACACCGGCCTCACCGCCCACTCTCCGGAGGTATTCGAGAGAGCCCTGGAGCTGGACTGGGTGGAGACGGTCATGTTCCCCTACAACATCGTGGAGACCCAGGCGGCGGAGCTCATGGAGCGGGCCAGGAAGCGGGACGTGGGCTTCATCAACATGAAGTCCCTGTCCGGCGGGGCCATCGAGGACGCGCGCCTGGCCATCCGCTTTGCCGCCGCCAATCCCAACGTCACCGTGGTCCTGCCCGGGATGTACTCTCCGGAGGAGGTGGCGGAGAACGTGGCCTCCGCGTCCGATCCCTCCCCGCTGTCGGTGGAGGAGCTGGAGAAGGTGGAGAAGCTGCGCCGGGAGCTGGGCTCCGTCTTCTGCCGCCGGTGCGGATACTGCGCGCCCTGCACCGTGGGGATCGACATCCCCAATCAGTTTGTGTTCCACGGGTACCTCAGCCGGTACGGTCTGGCGGACTGGGCCAGGGGCCGGTACGGCGCTCTGGCCGCCCATGCGTCGGACTGCGTGGGGTGCGGGGCCTGCGAGGAGCGGTGTCCCTACCAGCTGCCCATCCGGGAGATGCTAAAAAAGGTAGCGGCGGACTTCGGCATGTGAGCGGGAGCCGCCGTCACAGATAAAAGATGCGTGCGGACCGGATGTATTTCCGGTCCGCACGCAGTGTTTTTGGCTGAATGGAAGGTCAGGCCAGGGCCTCCTGGAACCGCTTGACCAGCTGCTCCTGGTAAAAGGGCTTGTCGATGAAGCCCTTGGCGCCGATGGCCTTGGCCCGCTCGAAGGTGTCGCCGTAGGCCAGGGAGGAGACCATGACGATCCGCGCCTCCGGGTGCTCCCGCAGGATGATCTCGGCGGCGTCCAGGCCGTCCATGCCCTGCATGATGATGTCCATGGTCACCAGGTCCGGCCGCACCTCGGCGTACCGGGCGATGGCGTCCTCGCCGCTGCGGCAGTAGGCCGCGACCTCGTACTCCGTGCCCGCCAGGGCGTCCTCCATCTGGACGCGGACCAGCCGGGAATCGTCCACTACCATAATTCGCTTGCTCATCTTCTGTACGCCCTCCTCTGTCAGGTGTCGTCCCCGTCCTCCTGGGGACGGGGCACGTGGTGAATGAGCTGCGCCCCTTCGCGCTGCCCGCTGGAATAGGTAAGTACGAACTGGATCTCCTGCCCCTCCGGCTCGTAGCGCCCGCTGTGGAAGGTAGGCGGGTTGAAATGGGCCGGGACCTGGGTCTCCTGAAACATCGCCCGGGCGATCCGGCCGCACAGGACGTTGAAATACTCCTTGCTGAACTCCTCCAGATCCTCGGCGCTGACGGACTCCTCGTGGAAGGAGTTGCAGGCCATCCGGGCGAGGAGGCTGGTGTCCGCGCAGAGGGTCAGGCTGGTGCGGAACCCCTGGTCGAAGGTGATGTGGACCGTGCAGAGGTCCTCCCCCGGGGGCATGTCCTCCTGATGCAGGCGCACGCCGGCGGTCCGCTCCGTCACGTCCTGGACCGCCTGGTCCAGGATCCGCTCCAGCTCCGCCTGGGTCATGGCGGTATTCATACGAACATCTCCCTTGCTTCGTTATGGCTGGGCGGCGCCGTCCGGCTCCAGGACCCGCCGGATCCTGTTGAGCAGGTCCCCGGCGAGAAAGGGCTTCAGGATATAGTCGCAGATGCCCAGCTTGCTGCTCTCCAGCACGGAGTTCTTGTCCTCCATGCCGGTGAGCATGATGACCGGCACGTCGGCCCGGTCCTTCATGGCCCGGATGTCCCGGAGGGTCTCCAGGCCGTCCTTGGGGGTCATGCGGATGTCCAGCAGGATCAGGTCCGGCTTTTCTTTATCCAGGTAGCGCAGGGCGCGCACGCCGGAATTGACGGTGACGACGTCGTAATACTTTCCCAAGGTGTCCGATATCCGCGACAGGATGATGGCCGCGTCGTCCACCGCTAAGATCCGCTTTTTGTCGTGTTCCTCTATTGGGATCATTGGCTCCCTTCCTCCTCTTCAAGTCTGCCGAGCAGCTGGCGCAGCAGGTCCTCGGCGTTGTCGTCCTCGTACAGCCGGAGCTGTGCCTGTATTTCCAGAAGGCCCGTTTCCGCGGCCTGGGGCATGTGGTGGAGCAGAAGGTCCTCCACGATGGCGGCGCACTCCTGGGAGCGGAAGTCCTCCAGCTTCTCCAGGGCCGCCCGGGTCCGGGAGCGGAGCTCCTCCGGGGAGAGGGCGGGCAGCTTTTCCGCCTGGGCGCCCTGCTTCCGCCGCTGGGCCAGGAAGGAGCCGATCTCCGCCAGAAGGGCCTCGTAGGTCTCCAGCAGCGGCGGGAAGCCCTGGGCGATCAGGGCGGCGTCGCCCGCTCCGGCGGCCTCCTCCTGGGCCCGGGCCATGGCGGACAGCTCCATGGCCCCGATGTTGGCCGAGGCGCTCTTGAGGGCGTGGACCTCCACCTGGTAGCGGGGGACGTCCGTCCCGGCCAGCTCCGCCAGGAGGGCCGCCTTGCGCCCTCCGTCCATGTGGTAGAGCTCCAGCAGGTCCAGAAAGCCCGCCTCGTCGCCGGAACAGTATCGGGCGGCGGCCTCCATGTCGATCCCCGGGATGGCGAAGGAGGAGGGGTCCAGGGCCCTGCCCTCCTCGGGAGCGCCCTCGCCGGCCTGCCTGCGCTCCTCCGGCACCCAGCGCAGCAGCAGCTGGTGGAGCTCCTTCCGGTCCAGGGGCTTGGCGATGAAGTCCTGGAAGCCGCAGGCCAGGAAGCGCTCCCGCATCCCCTCCATGGCGTTGGCGGTAAGGGCGATCATGGTGGGGGCGGTCCCGTTCCCGCCGCAGTCCCGGCGGATGATCTCCGCCGCCTCGATGCCGTCCATCATGGGCATCATGTGGTCCATGAAGATGATGTCGTACCGGGTCTCCTGCACCAGCCGGATGGCCTCCGGGCCGCTCTCGGCCTCGGAGAGGTCGAAGGCGTAGCCCTTCAGGAAGCCCCGGGCCACCTTGCGGTTGACCACGTTGTCGTCCACGATGAGCACCTTGACGTCCGGCGCGGCGAAGACCTCGCCCCGCTCCAGCTCCGACTGGAAGACCTCCGGGACCTCGGCGATGGAGCGCCGGTCCACGATCCTCTGGGGGATGGTGATGGTCACCGCCGTCCCCTGGCCGTAGACGCTCTCCACGCGGATATCGCCGCCCATCAGCTCTACCAGGTGCTTCACGATGGCCAGGCCCAGGCCGGTGCCCTCCACGGTCCGGTTGCGCTTGGAGTCCACCTGGCGGAAGTCCTCGAAGATCTTCGCCAGGTCCTCCTCCCGGATGCCGCATCCGGTGTCCTCCACCCGGAAGGTGATGAGCTCCTCGTCCTCCTTCTCGCCGGGCCGCCCGGAGACGTAGGCCCGGACGTAGCCCTCCTTGGTGAACTTGATGGCGTTGTTGAGGATGTTGATAAGGATCTGCTTGATCCGCCCCTCGTCGCCGCTGTAGCGGCAGGGGAGGGAGCTGTCGCACTCGTACTTCATGATGAGCCCCCGCTTGGAGGCGGCCATGTCCATCATGCCCACCACCTCGCCCACCACGGTCTTCAGGTGGTAGTCCGTATAGACCAGCTCCATCTTGCCCGCCTCCACCTTGGACAGGTCCAGGATGTCGTTGATGATGGCCAGCAGGTTCTTGGCGGCGGACTGCACGTCCTTGGCGTGGGTGTAGATCTGGGGGTCCCCGCACTCCTCCATGATGATGTCGTTGAGGCCGATGATGGCGTTCATGGGGGTGCGGATCTCGTGGGACATGTTGGCCAGGAACTCGCTCTTGGCGATGCTGGCCTTCTCCGCCTGCTGGCGGACCCGCTTGATCTCGTTGATATAGGCCTTGATGTCCGTCATGTCCAGAATCAGGATGACACAGCCCTGCCGCCGGCCATTTTCGCCGACGATCTGCTTGCTGTGGCTCTCATAGTGCTGGCCGTTGATGGAGAAGCTGTGGGGGACGTCCTCATTGAGCATCTCCTCCCGGAAATCCTCCAGAACCCGGATATTTTCCCCCAGCTTGTGGGTGGGCAGGCGGGTGAAGATGCCGGCCGCCGCCCGGTTGTAGCTGACCAGCCGGTCGTGGTCGTCCAGGGCGATCACGCCGTCCCCCAGGCTCTCCAGGACCTTTTCCGCCGCCAGGTGGCGGAAGTCGTAGTTCCGGCGGCTCCACACCACGATGACCACCATGGCCATGGCGAGGGCCAGCGTGAGGGGGGTGAGGTCGAACACGGTGATGAGCTTGGACACGTAGGCGATCAGCACGATGACGGGCAGGGTGGAGATGGCCAGGATGGTCTTGTACTGGCGGCTGACCTGCTGGTCGGAGCGGAGGCGCACCGCCCGCACCAGGGTATGTATGGAGAGAATGTAGGGCATCACGGTGCGGGTGACCATGAACAGGGAGTACAGGGGGCCGTAGGTGATGCTGACGTAGTGGAACCCATCGGCGGTGGACAGCCACGCGAAGTCCTCATAGAACAGCCCGTTCCAGTTGAAGAACACCGTGGGCAGGATGAGGAAGTTGATGGCGCCCAGCACGCGCAGCAGCTTTTTCGGCGGGGGCGCGTAGCAGTAGGTATAGGTGAACCAGCTGTAGCACAACGGGACGAGGGCGGAGCCCACGTTTTCCACCGTGACCGCCGCCACGGCGGCCTCCATGGTGGGGGCGGTCAGCTCCAGCAGATAACCGACGTTCTGCACCAGGCAGCCGCACATGATGAAAATAAGAAGCTTCTGCTCCCGGGCGCCGTCGCCGTTGAGCAGGAGGACCAGCGCGATAAAGGTCAGCAGGATGCCGAAGCACTCCAGCGCCATGACGAGATCGACCATAGATCACATCCACCCATCTGTAGCATTTTCCGGCGGCGGGCGCTCCGCAAACGCGCCCGGAAGAGGAAAATATAGTCGACGCACTTGAGAAGCGGTAAAAAGGAGGGGAGGAAAAATGATGCGGGGCAAGGCGGAGGATGCAGGCGGGCTGACGCCCGCCAAAGACGACAACGCCGCCCCGCACCATTTTGACCCCCGAACTTTACCGATTTTCAAGTGTGTCGACTATAAAGGGACTGGGGAGGCTTTCCCGCCGGTTTTTGGTATTCCTTGACCATCATAGTACATTGCCGCCGGGATGTCAAGGAATAACTGCCCTTTGGCCAAGGCAATCAATTTTGCGTCCGTAGGGCGCGACGACCCCGGCGCGCCGTTGAAAAATCTGCCCAGCAGCGGCGCGCCGGGTCGTCGCGCCCTACAAATCGGCATGGTTTTCCTCAAAATTGATTTCCTGGCTATTTGGCAGAGGGAGGGCGGGCCGGAGGTCATCCGGTCCGCCCGTTTTTCTTCGGTTTGCGCCAGCGCTCCAGCAGGGCGGCGAAGTCCTCCTGGCGCAGGAGAAGGAGCAGCAGGGCGTAGACCACGGCCGCCGCCGCGCCGAGGCCCACGCACTTGACCACCAGCATCAGCTTGCCCTCGCTGCCGCTGAGGACCATGCCCGTGGCCAGCCACAGCGCGCCGCCGGAGGCCAGAGCGGCCAGGAAGCTCTTGCACAGGGGGAGGAGGGGGATGCCGCCGGTCTTCCACAGGAACAGGACGGCCATCACCAGAGCGCCCAGGGTAATGGACGCCGCCGTGGCCCCGGCCAGCCCCGCGCCGCCCCAGCGGGGGCCCAGGAGCCGGTTCAGGCCCCAGTTGCACGCCAGGATGCCGGCGTTCACCAACAGGGGGACGAGGGTCCGCTCCATGGTGTAGTAGGCCTTGCTCAAAAGGTCCAGCACGCAGAAGCCCGCCATGGACAGGGCGTAGATGGTAAAGATGCTCCCGGTGGCGGCGGTGGAGGAGGCGTCGAAGCTCCCGCCCTCGAACAGCACGCGCACGATGGGGGTGCCGAAGGCCGCCAGGACGGCCGAGATGGGCAGGATCGGCAGCAGGGTGCTCCGCAGCACGCCCCAGATATACTTCCGGTAGGCCGCGCCGCCGCCGGAGGTGTACTCCTGGCTGAACTTGGGGAAGAGCACCGTGCTGATGGAGTAGATGAGGGTGGTGGTCAGGGGGGTGAAGAGCTTGTCGGCGTAGTAGAAAGCGCTGGCGGGACTGCCAGTGAGCTGGGCGGTCATGGAGGAGTCCTGGAGGTAGCAGAAGAGGAAGATGGACGTGGTCAGCACCGTCACCAGGGCGGTCTTGAGGAACGTCTTCACGTAGTCCGCCTTCAGATCCAGGACGGGGCGGTACCGGTAGCCCTCCCTGAGGGAGTAGGGGACCGTCATGGCAAACTGGAGCAGCCAGGCCAGGGCCACCGCGGCGACGTACCCGCCCACGCCCAGCCCTCCGGCGAAGACGGCCAGGAAGGCGATGAGGGCCAGGTTGTAGGGGATGGACATGCTGCCCTGGAGGACGAAGTGCTCCAGGGACTGGAACAAGGCCACCAGCAGGTAGGTCAGCACGATCACCGGCAGGGTGAGGATCATGACCCGCATGTACCCCGCCAGCTGGAGGGACTCCTCCACGCCGCCCTCCCACAGGGAGCCCGCCAGGGAGGGGAGGAAGGTGGCCCCGGTCCATACCGCCGCCACGATGGCGCTGAGGAGCACCGAGACGGTGATGAGGTTGTTGGCGGCGGCGTAGCCTGCCTTCCGGTCCCGGCGGAGCCGGGGGGTAAGGATGGGCACGGCGGCGATGCACAGGGCGTAGGCCGCCGTGGTAAAGAGATAAATGGTGTTGTTGTTGGCGGTGGTATACAGGTCCGCCGCGATCTGGGTGCCGAAGGTCCGGGCCTGCAGGGATTCCCGGACGATGCCCAGCAATTTTGCAAACAGCGTGACCAGGGTCACGGTGCTGATGACGTGGATGGTTTTGTTTTCTTTCATACTATTCCTCTTCGAAAACGGGTCAGCGCTCCATGATGGCCCGGATGAGCTCCTCGTTCTGGTCCAGCTTGGCGATCAGGCTGTCCAGGCGGCGGGCGGTGGAGCTTTGCAGCTCCTCCCGGCGCTCCAGGGTCTCCCGAAAGACGGCCTGGAATTTCTCCAGCGTGAAATCCTCCACGGTAAAGGGCGTGGGGCGGTCGATGGAGGCCAGGAAGGAGTCCACCTTGGGATCGTAGCTGATCCCGATCATGGGCACCCCCATGATGGCCGCGTAGATCAAGGAGTGGAGCCGGACCCCCACCAGCACGTCCATGCAGCCGATGATGGACAGGGTCTCCTCGGAGAGGTATTTCTTCCGCAGGCACCCCGTCCGCCCGTCCAGGGCGGCGGCCACGGCCTCGCACACCCACAGGTCCTCGTCATAGAAAAAGGGGATCAGGACGGAGTCCGCGCCGCAGGACTCCCTGAGCCACTGGATGCACCGCCGGACCTCCCGGAGAAAGTCCTTCCCCGGCTTCCGGGCCTTCACGGCCCAGCCCACCGCCAGACGGCCCGGGCGGCGGGGACAGCCCTCCTCCGCGAGGATCCGCGCCCCCAGCTCCGTGCCCGGGGTCCGGACCCGGATCACCGGGTCGGCGGTCACGTGGATCAGGTGGTCCGGCACGCCCAGCTCCAGCAGGAGGTCCCGGCTCTTGGAATCCCGGACCACGATGCCGTCGGCGCGGCGCAGGACGGAGGCGGTGAACCTCCGGTTCCTGGGGGAGGCGATGGGGCCGATGCCCTGGCTGTAGATGAAGGTCCGCTTGCCCATCAGCTGGGCCAGCCGGAGGAGGAACAGGTAGTAGAGGATGCTGCGGCTGGAGGTGGCGTCCTGAAGGAGGCTGCCGCCTCCGGAGAGGAGCATGTCGCAGCGGCGGATGGAGCGGAGGATGGCCCAGGGGCTCATCCGGGCGGCGGCCTTGACGCCGTACTTCTCCGCCGTCTGGGCGGGGGACTGGGAGAGCACGGTGATGTCCACCTGGGGCAGCTTCTCTCGCAGGTTGTCGATGACGGTGCGCAGGATGGACTCGTCGCCGATGTTGTTGAAGCCGTAATACCCCGATATCAATATATTGTACATGTCTATTTCCGCTCTGCCCCGCCGAACTTTCCCGCGAGGACGCGATAGAGCCGGAGGAGCAGCTCGAAGCCCGCGATCATCAGCGCGCCCACCAGGATGCCCAGCAGCAGGGAATAGGCGGTGCGGACGAAGCCCAGGTACAGGGGGGTGCGGATGTGCATGAAGGTGTTGCACACGCTGGTCAGGCCGATGGTGCCCGCCAGACCGAAGAGGGCCGTCCAGAAGGGGAGGCGGCGCACGGCGCAGTACACCGCCAGCATGATCCCGGGGAAGGCCACCAGAAACTCCTTGGTCCGGGGCCGGGCCAGCAGCAGGTACTCCAGGTCGTTGCGGAAGATCATCTCCGTGTCGGAGATGGTGACGCCGGTCTCATGGCCGGTGCGGGCCAGGTAGTAGTACCCCGCCAGGCCCACCGCCGCCATCAGCAGCACCGCCCACATGGGGATGGTCCAGCCCAGGGCGGTGAAAATGTCCCGGGGGTCCAGGTGGTCGTTCTTCCGGTCCTTCTCAAAGAGGCCGTAGTAGGAGACGAACAGCAGGCAGAAGAAGGCCAGGGGCAGCAGCTGGGCCGCCTTGACCCCCCGGAAGATGCCCATTTCCAGCATGAAGCCGGTGGAGGACAGGGGGGCGGCGGTCATCATGGCGCCCGCCATGGAAATGGCAACGGCAATGGCGAGGATGGCGATGGACCGGGGCAGAATTTTGAGGAGCCCGGCGTTCTGGTCCAGCTTCTGACCGGTCCGCTTGGCGGCCATGAGGAAGAAGGCCGCCGCCAGGCAGGCGAACACCACCGCGCTGGCGAAGCTGGCCAGCAGCCGGAAGGAGTTGGGCAGGACCTTCCAGGCCCCGGCCACGCATACCACAGCCGCGCCCGTCAGCAGGAGGGTCCACTTGCGCTTCATGGGCAGGAAGGTGTCTGGCAGCAGCGCGCCGCCAACGCCCGCGCCCAGTCCCACAGCCAGCAGGGCCAGGGAGGGCACCTGGTAGTCCTCCATGACGGAGGCCCGTCCCCGGGAGATTCCGTGGGCGGCAAGGCGCTGGTCCAGGCTGTCGAAGAGGTCCCGATAGACCTCCGGGTCGGTGATATAGACGTGGAGGTCGTCGGTGGCCTTCACCATCTTAAAATAGACCGCCCGGATGTTGCGCTCTACGATGGCGCGGTAGATGCAGTTGGCCACCTCCTCCGCGCCCTCGTAGCCATAGTATGCGTAGCGGTACTGAACATAGTCCCACATGGAGAAAACGCGGACGGCGTTGCATCCCGTGGCCTGGGCGGTCTCCTCCACGCCGGTCTGCTTGATGTTCTCCCGCTGGACGTTGGTCTCGATCATCCCCAGGGACGCGCCGGTGCGCTCCATGTAGTCCCGGACGAAATCCCCGCCCTCGTCATAGCCCAGCAGGGCCTCGCCCCCGGCGATGATGTAGGCGGGGGTGATGCCGTGCTTCTCATACCCGGCCACCGACGCCTGGGCGTAGCGGGTGTCGTTGTGCCCGGCGTAGCACAGGGTGCGGGGGACGATGGCCATCCCGGCGGCCTGGATGGCCTCCACCTTCTCCGGCAGGAGGCCCAGGGAGACGTACATGAGTTTGGAGGAGAGCAGGTCCTCCCGCTCCACGAAGCCCTTGTTCTTGGTGTTGGTATAAGCGCCCTTGCCGCCGTAGAGGGCGTCTCCGGCGGTGCCGTCCATGAGGATATAGGCGGAATCGCCCTCCTGATAGCAGAAGAAGCTCTCGGCGGGGAAGCGCTCCCGGAGGGCGGGGACCACGAAGTCCACGGCCTCCTTACCCTCGGCCTCCACCAGGACGTCGAAGCGGTCCACGCCGAAGTCCTCGATGCCGGCGGCAAAGGCCTCCGGGTACTCCTCCCGCCAACCGGCGTCCTGCATGACCTCGTCCATCACCGTCGCGGTGACGTTCAGGGGGGAGTTTTCCATGAGGGTGGTGAGGTTTTCCTCCGTCAGGCCCACCTGGCTGACGCCCATATCGTGAAATTCCTTCAGCCACCAGGCGGTATCGTGATCGCTTTGCTCCGCCATCCATTCCAGCTCGGTATAGTCCAGGATGACGTCGTAGGTCTTGTTGGCGGCTTCCACCTGCCAGCGTCCGGCGATGACGAAGAGGCTGATGGTGACCGTCAGGGCCAGGATGGCCAGGGGGAGGGCGTTTTTCTTGATGTATTGCTTCATTGCAGGTCCTTTCTTCGCGCCGTTCCGGCGCGAGGGGATTTGTTTCTTTTCGATAGCCCGTGGGCTGTCCGCCCCCGGACCCCTGACCTACTTTTGGCCCGCGCCAAAAGTAGGCAAAAACGCGCCAGAACCAATGGTTCTGGACTCCTTTCTCGGGGCCGCCTTTGGGCGGCTGCCTCGGCGGGGGAGTAAAGGGCCGTGCGGCGGGGTTCTGGTCAGGCGAAGCCTCCGAATTGGCGGTCCTTCTTCAGCCGCTTTGGTACTTGTAGGAGTCCGGCTGACGCCCTTTCAAAGGGGTACTGCCTGCAAAGGGCACGCGGTCTAACGGTACGTTTTGCAAACTTGCGCTCTTTGAGGAGGTCAGGCGGGACCTGATGTGCCGCGCCGGAAGGTGAGATATCCTTCAAGGATCAGCGCCGCGGCTACGGCGTCTACCGTCTTCTTTCGGGCCTTCGCACGCTTCCCGGCGGAAGCTAGGATGTTATGCGCGTCAATAGTGGTCCGCCGCTCGTCCCATAAACGCACGGGAAGGGAGAACCGCTCCTCCAGCACATGGGAGAAGGACTCCGCCTTCTCCGCCCGGAGCCCCAAGGTGCCGTCCATGTTCTTAGGATACCCAAGAACGAGCTCCTCCACTTCATACTCCGCGATGAGCTCCCCCAGCCGCTGGAGGACCGCCTCCTCCTTCCGGGAGTGGATCACTTCCGTATACCCGGCCAGCAGGCCGGTGAGATCGGAGACCGCCGCCCCCGTGTGGGCGTCTCCGTAGTCGATGGCTAAAATACGCACAGCTTGCCTCCTTTTGCTGCCTGTTTCGCGGCCGGAGCCGCATACCGCACCATTATACAATATTTCCCCAGGAAAAAAAAGTAGGTGAATTGTAAAATTTCTGTTGACCTTGGGCAGAATTGGTGATATAGTATCCATACCTGTGGAAATGGGGCTTTCTTTTTGCGCGCTTTTCGCTTCCGCGCGACAGGACTTCCCCTTCCCAACAGGGAGGCAATCGAGGCCTCCCGCCGTCCCACGGAGGGCCGGAGGCTGGTACAGGCCGGAAGAGCCTGCATACATGTATAAGGAGGTGCCGTTAGGAATGCGCGTAAAGATCACCCTGAGATGCAACGAGTGCAAGCAGAGAAACTACAACACGGTCAAGAACAAGAAGAACGATCCTGACCGACTGGAGATGAAGAAGTACTGCCCCTTCTGCCGGAAGCACACGGTCCACTCTGAGACCAAGTAAAGCAAGTAAGGAAAGGAACATTCATCATGGCTGAAGAAAAGAAAGTCAAGAAGGATCGGGGCCGCTGGTTCCGTGAAATGAGAAGCGAACTGAAAAAGGTCGTATGGCCTGCCCCCAAAAAGGTCGCCAAGAATACCGGGACGGTCGTCCTCTACAGCATCATCTTCGGCGGCTGCATTTGGATCTTCGACGCCGTCGCCGGCCTGTTTATCAAGACCCTGCTGAGCCTGTTCGCCGCGTAAGAGGGCGAAGGGAAATGTCTGATAACGCAAGGTGGTATGTCGTCCACACCTACTCCGGCTATGAAAACGCCGTAAAGACCACGATCGAGAAGTTCGTGACCAACCGCCATCTGGAAGACCTCATCGTGGAGATCCAGATCCCTCTGGAGACCGTCACCGAGATCAACGAGAACGGCGTGGCCAAGGAAGTGGAACGGAAGATCTTCCCCGGCTACGTGCTCATCAAGATGGTGATGACCGACGATACCTGGCACCTGGTCCGCAACGTGCGCGGCGTGACCGGCTTCGTCGGCGAGGCCAACAACAAGCCCATCCCCCTCTCTGACGAAGAGGTCATCGAGTGGGGCATGGAGAAGCACGAGATCGTGGTGGGCTACAAGGTAGGCGATACCGTCCGCATCAGCGACGGCCCCCTGGAGTCCTTCAGCGGCATCGTGGAAGAGATCGACGCGGAGAAGAACAAGGTCACCGTGGTCGTCTCCATGTTCGGCCGGGAGACCCCCGTCGAGATGGAGCTGGAGCAGGTGGAGCTGGAACACGAAGCATAATTCTTTCCGACCGGAAGCGGCCCCCTGGCCGCCCGGCACCGTGGGAGGAGCCCGCCGTGGAGCGGGTTCCGCCACCACCACATTTTATCAAGGAGGTGCCTACACATGGCACAGAAAGTCGTAGGATACGTCAAGCTGCAGATCCCCGCGGGCAAGGCAACGCCCGCTCCCCCCGTCGGCCCCGCCCTGGGCCAGCACGGCGTCAACATCGCCGCTTTCACCAAGGAGTTCAACGAGCGCACCAAGAATGATATGGGCATGATCATCCCCGTCATCATCACCGTGTACTCCGACCGCTCCTTCACCTTCATCACCAAGACCCCTCCCGCGGCGGTCCTCATCAAGAAGGCCTGCAACATCGAGTCCGGCTCCGGCGTGCCCAACAAGACCAAGGTGGCCACTATCAGCAAGGCCGACGTGCAGAAGATCGCCGAGACCAAGATGCCCGACCTGAACGCCGCCAGCGTGGAATCCGCCATGAGCATGATCGCCGGCACGGCCCGCAGCATGGGCGTCGTCGTGGGTGAATAAAGGAGGGCTTGAGAGATGTTTAGAGGCAAGAAATATCAGAACAGCGCCAAGCAGATCGACCGTGCTGCCCAGTACGAGTCCAAGGAGGCTTTCGAGCTGATCTGCAAGACCGCTTCCGCCAAGTTTGATGAGACCGTGGAGCTCCACGTGAAGCTGGGCGTTGACTCCCGCCACGCCGACCAGCAGGTCCGCGGCGCCGTGGTCCTGCCCCACGGCACCGGCCGTACCGTCCGCGTCCTGGTATTCGCCAAGGGCGACAAGGCCGACGCCGCCCGTGAGGCCGGCGCCGACTACGTGGGCGAGATGGACATGGTCGAGAAGATCCAAAAGGAAAACTGGTTTGACTTCGACGTGGTCGTGGCCAGCCCCGACATGATGGGCGTTGTGGGCCGTCTGGGCAAGGTGCTGGGCCCCAAGGGCCTGATGCCCTCCCCCAAGGCAGGTACCGTCACCCCCGACGTTGCCAAGGCCGTCCAGGAGGTCAAGGCTGGTAAGATCGAGTACCGTCTGGACAAGACCAACATCATCCACTGCCCCATCGGCAAGGTCTCCTTCGGCGCTGAGAAGCTGAATGACAACTTCAACACCCTCATGGGCGCCATCATCAAGGCCAAGCCCGCCGCCGCCAAGGGCCAGTATGTGAAGAGCTGCGTGACGGCCTCCACCATGGGCCCCGGCGTCAAGGTCAGCACCGCCCGTATGGTCTGATCTGTCTCATAGGATGACGAAAAGCTCCAGGTCTGCGGACCTGGAGCTTTTTTGCCGCCCTGCGGCCGGGGATATCTTCAGGGACGGTCTCCCAGCTGCAAGACCACCGTAATGGTGCGCTGCGCGCCGCCGCCCTCGGTGACCGACACCTCGGCCTCCTGGATGGTGACGTCCCCCGGTTCCCAGGTGACGCGGACCTCCTCCGGCGCGGAGGGGTCGATGGCGACCCCCAGCGTAACGGGCCCGCCCGCCGCCTGGGGATCGCCGGGAAGCACCCTGCATCCGAGAAGGACCAGGGAAGTCAGGCCCAGCAGGAAGAACGTCAAGCCCCGTTTGATCTGGAGAGTGCCCATAAGTTTACATCCCTTCCGTCTTGTGTAGAATTGTAATCGCAACCGCACCTATAATACACCTTTTAAATCCATATGTAAAGAGGAATATATATTAAAAATCCTCGATAAAGGAGCAGGTTCGATTTATACTATACAGGAACGGAGGGGCGGAATATGGATTATTTGAGTTGGTTCCCCGAGAGGATCGCGGAGCTGCGGATGCAGAAGGATGTTTCCGCCCGGGATATGAGCCTTTCCCTGGGGCAGAGCGCCAGCTATATCAACAAGATCGAAAATGGCCGCATCCTGCCGTCTATGGCCGGATTTCTCTATATCTGCGAGTACTTGAACATCACGCCCCAGCAGTTTTTCGACACGGACGCCCGCACGCCCGCCCGGGCCCGGGAGCTCCAGCGGCAGCTGGAGCGGCTCACCCCCGCTCAGGCGGAGCATATCCTCCAGGTGGTCCGGGACCTGGGAGAAAAAAATTGAAAAATCGGGGAAAAATGTGAATTTGCCCTTGACAAATCTGGAATATATGAGTATACTGTATGTTGCGTTCCAAAGACAGCAGGTGGGCCCCGCCCGTAAGTCCTGCCGAGGATTGCCGATCAGTTTTGATTAGCACGGTCCTTGCGTCTTGACGCAGGGACCGTTTTTCCTTTTCTTGAACGCGCCTGATACCCCAGCGAAATCTAATGGAGGTGAAAACAAGAATGCCTAATGCAAAGGTTCTCAGCGAGAAGCAGGCCGTTGTGGCCGATCTGACCAATAAGCTGCAGAACGCCGCCGCCGGTGTGCTGGTGGACTACAAGGGCATCACTGTGGCCGAGGACACCGCTCTGCGCGCCGAGCTGCGCAAGAACAACGTCGAGTACGCCGTGGTGAAGAACACCCTGCTCCAGTTCGCCGTCAACAACTGCGGCATGAACGAGCTGGACAGCCTGCTCAACGGCGCCACCGCCCTGGCGATCTGCCATGACGACCCCGTAGCCCCCGCCCGGGTGGTCAACGACTTCGCCAAGAAGATCGACGGCCGCTTCGAGATCAAGGGCGGCTTCATGGATGGCAAGGCCATGCCCCTCGACGAGGTGATGGCGCTGGCCAACATCCCCCCGCTGCCCGTCCTGCAGGCACAGGTCCTGGGTACCATGCTGGCCCCCATTTCCGGTCTGGCCTGCGTCCTCAAGCAGATCGCCGAGAAGCAGGGCGCCCCTGCCGAGGCTCCCGCCGAAGAGGCCGCCGCGGAGTAAGCGGCGCGCGATCCCCACAAAAAATCTATATTTTACTGAAACATTATCAGGAGGTAACTAACAATGGCTAGTGAGAAAGTCACCGCTATGATCGAAGAAGTTAAGGCCCTCACCGTTCTGGAGCTGAGCGAGCTGGTCCACGCTCTGGAGGAGGAGTTCGGCGTTTCCGCCGCCGCTATGGCCGCTCCCGCCGCTGGCGCCGCCGCTCCCGCTGCTGAGGAGAAGACCGAGTTCGACGTGATCCTGGCCGGCTTCGATGCCGCCGCCAAGATCAAGGTCATCAAGGTCGTCCGCGAGATCACCGGCCTGGGCCTGGCCGAGGCCAAGGCCGTGGTCGAGGGCACCCCCAAGGCCCTGAAGGAAGGCCTGTCCAAGGACGAGGCCGAGGAGATGAAGAAGAAGGTCGAAGAGGCCGGCGGCAAGGTCGAGCTGAAGTAAGAGACCGGAATTTCATACCGTCCAGGAAGGCCCGCAGCAGATCGCTGCGGGCCTTTTTTGTAGTCAAACAAAGCATTTTGCCAAAGGGCGTGCATGGGACAGTCCTCCGGCGGCATAGACTCCTGATGAGAGAGGGGGGAGCGTCATGCAGTGCAGATTGGTAGAGCTGCGGTGCAAGGAGGTCATCAACATCTGTGATGGCTGCCGTTTGGGCTATGTAGGAGACGTGGAGGTGCTGCTGCCGGAAGGACGGGTGGCGGCGCTGGTAGTGCCGGGGCCCTGCCGGTTCTTCGGCCTGTTCGGCAGGGGGGAGGAGTTCTATATCCCCTGGGAGTGCATCAAGCAGGTGGGGGACGACATCATCCTCATCGACAAGCCCGTCCAGCGCCGTCCGCCCTACAAGCGCCAGCGCAGGCGGTCTCCATTTTAATACTAATCCCTTATAAAGCACTTTAAAATTGGGGCAAGAAGCAGTATACTGTAGCAGGGTGAAAAAATGTAGCGATATAGCGAAGAAGACAGGGAGATCATATCAGCAGCGCGAAAAAAGAATAGAGATAAGTGAGCGAAAAACGACTGTATGCGCTGGAACTGAGGGCAGCGGGAAAGAGTGCGGAGGAAGTGTCGGTAGCGACCGGGTTCCATAGTGCGTATATAACGCAGCTCACCGCAAAGTACCGTGCAGGTGGAATAGAAGCCATATCCGGAAACCATTGCGGCGGGAACCGGCGGAACATGAGTGTGGAGGAGGAGACACTGCTGCTGGAGCCATTCCGTGAGAAAGCAGAAAAAGGAGAGATCGTAGAAGTATCCGAAATCAAAGCCAGCTATGAGCAGGCGGTAGGACACAGAATAGGCGGCAGTCAGATCTACTATGCACTACACCGTCATGGATGGAGGAAAGTGATGCCGCGGAGCAAACATCCGAAAAAAGCCAGTGAGGAGGTCATAGCGGCCTCAAAAAAATGAAAGAAAAAGTGAGGGAATTGCAGGCGGAAATCCACGATCACAGTGGAAACAGTGGAAAGGTGCGCCTGATGTTCCAGGATGAAGCCGGTTTCGGAAGGATCAACAAGCCCAAATACTGCTGGTGTGAAAAAGGGACCCGTCCCAGTGTACCCTGCCACCATATCCGGGAGTCCCGATACGCCTCTCACTGGGGAATCCTGCTTCCTGATCATGCCCTATTGTAATACAGTATGCATGAATCTGTTTTTCGGGGAATTATCCAACCAATTCCCTGATGATATCGTTCTGCTTTGCTATGATGGTGCTGCCTGGCATAAATCAAAAATGCTGGACATCCCGGAAATCATTGTCCTTTTTTACATTCCTCCCTATACTGAACCGCCCCAGTAAAACCGGAGAATAGACAAAAGCCCCCAGATGTAGGAAAATAGGACTACATAAGGGGGTGTACTATATGTCAAGGAGATACACGCATGTACAGGAGCTATTGCCAGAAATAAAGGCAATGTTGTCAGAAGGAAGAAGCCAACGGGAA
>ERZ808054.516-NODE-516-length-34951-cov-4.537793_pt1 | contig 34951 bp, 28 predicted proteins | sample MGYA00380201_ERZ808054 | MGnify/ENA primary metagenome ERZ808054 (study PRJEB31490, sample SAMN06133419) | mouse gut metagenome | isolation source: Z5_2 | host: mice | place: China: Chengdu | collected 2015-05 ...
TACCCCTTCATGGGTCATGGAAAGTGTTCCGAAGTGAAAAATTTTTGAATCACGTATTAGTTCTTCCGGCACCTCCGCCGCCGTCAGCATCATATCCGCTCCGGGATTTCGGTAGAAGGAAAAATCCCTGTCGCCATCCGGGCAGGTATGCACTAAAGCCAACGTGGTATGTATCTGCTCATCCATCTGCAGCCAGGAAGCGTCAATCCCTGCTTCCATGATCGCGTTTTTCAATTGTTCCCCGAAAAAATCTTTTCCTACCTTCCCGATAAAAGCCGTTTTATGCCCCAGTTTTGAAAGCATTGCCAGCACATTGCAGGGAGCGCCGCCAGGATTTGCCTCAAACAAAGGGTTCCCCTGACCGCTTTTTCCATTTTCCGTAAAATCAATCAGCAATTCACCCAAAGCCGTCACATCAAAAGTTTTCATCCCAAACTATCTCCTTATTTCATTCCAAATCGTATTTCACTACATCCATATTTACAGTGCCGCTTGCGATAAAGGAAATCCCGTCAGCCGCCTGATCCGTATAAAACGTGGCAGTGATCACCTGTTCTCCGTCATTCATGAATGCTTCCACACTAAACCTGTCCAGAATGATTCTCATTTTCAATTCTCCCTTTTTACTGTCCGGATTGTTGATCAGGCAACGGCGCTGATGGATAATTGCTCTTCTGGAACCGGAAAATTTCCTGTCAATCTTCAAAATAGCATCCCTTGGATGAAAGCTTAATGAAGTCTGATAGGTCTCATTTTGGGCAAAACGCACTGCAAATTTCTGATAAATATCCTGCCCCTCTTCTGGACGGATGGTAAGCTCCATATCCACTCTCCGTCCTTTTACCCCTTCAAGAGTGAGAGAATCTGTGAAGGAAACATTCTTATACTCCACTTTGTTTTTCCTCAGTGCCTCAAGCTCCTTGACCGGTCTCTGGAATAACCTGCCATTCCGGACAGAAAGCTCTCTTGGCAGACTCATCTGTCCGAACCATGGGCGTTCCGGCGCATGTAGATTACAGGTATCCCAGTTCTGCATCCACCCGATCATCACCCTTCGTCCGTCCGGTGTCAAAACGGTCTGGGGCGCATAAAAATCAATTCCGTAATCAATAGACTGGTCAGACTCCTCCGTGAAGGTATCTGCAGCTTCATCGTAAGCCCCGATCAGGCACAAAGTACCGTTACCATTATGGTATTCAAATCCCTGAGGGAACATATCCTGAGGACTGGTGAGCAATACCCCTTTTCCATCCAGTTCAAAAAAGTCAGGACACTCCCACATTTTTCCAAAACGGTTATTATTGGCGGCAAACACTTTCTTAAAGCTCCAGGAAAACCCATCCGGGCTGGTAAATAAAAGAATCTGTCCACTGCCGTCTGCCGGTCTGTTTCCAGTAACACAACAATAGGTTCCGTCTTTTTTCTGCCACATTTTGGGATCCCTGAAATCGCTTCGGCTGCACCCTTCCGGTAAATCCTTTGTATCCAGCACCGGATTGTTTTCAAATTTTTCATAATCTGTGCCATCCCCCACAGCAAGGCACTGGGTCTGGGTGGCTTTGATTCCCCCATTCCGAAGCCGTTCCTCTAACACCCCTGTATACATCAGCAAATGTCTGCCATCAGGCAAAGTGACCGCACTTCCGGAAAAACACCCATCCCTGTCGTAAAACTCATCAGGAGCCAGCGCCGCCGGAAGATACTCCCAATGCAGCATATCATCACTGACTGCATGGCCCCAGTGCATGGGACCCCAATGGGCATCATATGGATGATACTGGTAAAACATATGATATTTTCCATTGTAGTAAGAAAAACCATTAGGATCATTCATCCAGCCGACACGCGTAGACAAATGAAAGCCCGGCCTTTCCTCCTTGGAGATCATTTTTTCTGCAGTTTCTTCATATTTACGTGCTTCGCGCAATGTCTGACTAATCATATCATTTTCCCTTTCTGAATAAAAATTTTTAACGCGGCCATCTCTCTTTTCTTTCCATAAGCCTTCCGAACGCTGCATGGGGCTCTGTTTGATACCAGTATGCCACTGTTGCCACATCATCCTGTCTCTCAAACAGCCCGCCATGATAGACACCAATCTGCTGGATTGTGACTTTCAGATTCTCCTGAAACAGGATTGGATCCATAATATGCCAGCGGTAAAAACTGCGCTGTGGCATCTGATCATCATTGTGGTAATCATTGTGGATGAAGGTATCATGATGGGAATAGTACGGATATCCTAAATATGGCGTACAATAGGTATTTTCCACCGTCCTGCCATTTTCCTGGGTCGCAAAACTCCATGCACCTCCAAAATAATCCTCTGTTCCCGTTCCGCAGATAGTAGGGTATTCTTCATCCCCATCCAAATAAAATTTAATCTCGCCCTCCCCATACCAATAACGTTCCAATGTTGTGAGAGCCATATAAGTTCCCACATAGTGACCTTTCCCCTTAACCTGATCAAGAATCACATAATCCTGCCCCTTTTGCGTCAGCCTCTGCCGTTTCCACAGTGCATGAAAATATCCTGCATCCTGCATGATTTCTCCGGTAAGGCAATAGTCTACCTGATAGAAAAAGGCATTAATCGTCTCGTCACATTGATTTTCAATTGTAATTTTAGCTTTCCGGTTAAAGGGCATCGGAAAGTAACTATTAAACCCTCTGGTTGGATTGACTGCAATGGGAGCGGAATTGACCGGATAAGCTACGCCAAAGCCACAGCAGAAAAAATCACCCAGCGGACTTTCCACAGAAGGAGCTTCTTCCTCGTCCCAGTACATACGCAACACCAGATCCCGCAAAATATAACGATTCCGGTCACTCACCTTATCTGTTACCGTAACCCAGATATGCTGAATGATTCCCGGACCGTCTATTTCAGCCAGAGTTACTGTTTCCCCGGCTTTAATCTCCGGCACACAGGGAGATCCTTTTCGTGAAGGGCCTAAATCACTTGCCGCCATCCCTCCTTTTCCTTTTTCACCGGTACGGTTTTCCCAATTGATACTTCTGCTTTTCCCCCTCTTCAAAAGAGGTAATCCATTCATATCAAACACCTTATTCCCCCCTGCTTTTCATCATCATATTTTCAATAACTGCCTTCCCAAATGAAAATAACCCAAACTTCCGTCCTGTGTAATCATACATCCGAAAGCTTAACGCTGCCTCCCCATTCACATATGCCGTAGCCGCACTTCCTTCCATCAGGATTTCCATCCGGTACCGGCTATTCTCAGGGATCCTGATGGGAGTCTCCAGTTCCACATCATAGGGAAAAGTTTTCCCGCCATCCTCTGACATCCGCAGCCATGACCGGAATACCAGTCTTTTTCTGTCCGGTTCCAGATACAGGTAATAGCCTTCCTTCAATTCCTCATCCACCTGCAGTATAACGCCAGCCTGACTTGCATCATCTATCTCAATATCTGCCTGTATGTAACAACTTTCAGGCAGATCCTGCATCACCATCATCTGCTGGGCATTACTGCTTAGTGCCCTGTACCCATTTTCCTTTATTTCCCATCCTCTTGTCAACAACCAAATCTCATTACTCACACAAATGGAAAAAGCATCTTTTTTCACCTGTGGCATCGACAGCTTCAAGTCTCCGTCAGGCTGTTGCTTAAGCTGATGGATCACCATGCTTCCGCCCCAGTCCCAGGTTCTGTAATCCTGCGCCTTAAGCTGATCAGGCCAAAATCCAAAAATATTTTCCTCTTTCGTGGGATTCCATCCGAACAGATAACGTTCTGCTTCATTGCCTGCTGACTTAGCTGCATAAAAAGCCCTTCCATCCAGCCTGTGATTAGCCGGAATCTGCCAGTTGTCCTCTCCTGCCCGGCGCTTAACATAATAATTTCCAAACAAATTAGTATAGCTGGAAAAAATCAGATAATACCAGTCTCCCATCCGGAAAACATCCGGGCACTCACAGGCACCATTAAAACGCATAGGATAATAGACCGGCTGCCGGTATTCCCACTTTCTTAAATCCTTTGACACACATAGTCCCACACATCCGGTCTGGCTGTGATTATCCACCGCCCTTGCCGCAAGAAACATCCAGAACTCCGAAAGCTCCTCCCTGTATACGATCCGCGGATCTCTCCAGTCGGAAGGATGATAGATCACCCCATCCGGTCCAAAAGTATCTTCCTCTATGTACTCCCAATGATCCAGACTTCCATCTTTACTGATATAGTGCGTAATATACTGCTTTCCGTCAGGGAAAATACAGGCAAACAAATGCCACTGTCCCTGCCAGAAAATCAGATCCCCGGTGCCTCCCGGCACATGGATCGGCGTTTCTTCACTTATGTGATGCAAGTCCTCACTTTCCATCCGGTGCCATCCCCATATCACCTCAGGGTCTTTTGGATCTTTCCAGTTTTTTAAATAAAATAGCTGATACTTTCCATCAATATATTTGGGAATCACATCCCCTGTTCTTGCCCCGGGAGCGTGATAAAAAATCTGTTCCTTCACCATTTCCTTTCCTGCCCTTCTCCCCAATTATGATCAATAAGCGCTTCCCATTTCCCATAATTCCAATTCCATGATCCGCTCCGCCTTTCCGTCAAGCCGAAGGGTTCTTTCTGTTCCCTGAATGTAATTTCTGTGAGTCAGGGATTTTCTTTCATTCAAAAATACTTCGATCATGGAATGATCCAAAAAGTATTCCATAACTATGGGACAAGCGCCAATATCCACCGCATCCTCTGCACCTCTGTACTTTCCAAGCTCTTTGCCAGTTTCATCGGTGATGCCCAGACGTTTTGCCGATCTGTCATAATAAACCGACTTTTTCCGGTCTCCGTCCAAGGTCTCTATGGCAATCATGGAAGCCTCTGCCTGAACCCGCATCCAAAAACGGTTCCCGCCAAATTGCCCCAATACCAGATTTGCTTCTTCCAGAGAAATGTCTTTCAAATGCAGCAGCTTTTTTTGCCTCAATTGGTAAATTTCCCTGATTGGCCTTATACGCAATTCTTTCTCCCGGATAAACAACTCTATAGGAAGCCCTCCGTTATGATCCCACCCTGCATGATAGGCATCCTTTCCATTTCTCATTCCCTGTGCAATGGTGAAAACCACGCTTCGCTTATCCGGCGTCACCAACCCGCTGGGACCGGTAAACATTCCGTGCCCCAGATCGATCAGAAGCGCCTTCTCATGGAATTTCTGAAACTTCCTTTTATCCGGGTCCCAAGTTCCAAGAAATCCGAAATTTTCCACCACATCGCCCTCAATCTGACATCCGCACACCAAAAAGATATGACATACCGCCTCTCCGGTCCCATCCCTTAGCGGTAAAAGTACCGGAAGCTCAAAAACATGCCCTATTTCCGGATTTTTTTCATAGCTGTAGTCCAAAAAGAACCCATGAGGCTGCCAGCTTTGCAAATCCTCTGAAGAGTATAAAAGCGCGTTTCCTCCGCCATTGTTGGCATCCCCGCTTCCCACAAGCATAAAATAAGTGTCCTTTTCCAGCCATACAAAGGGATCCCGGAATTCTCCCATCCACCCCTTTGTTTGTTCTACTACAGGGGTTTTCTGCTTGATCCATTCAGGCAGCTTCTTTTCCGCATCAATCTTTGCCGCAGCCATAGCTACAAACTGATTGGGGAACTTATTATTGTTTCCTGCCGTATAAAAAATCCGCGGGATACCCTCTTTGTCGATCAGAGAACTTCCCGACCAGCAGCCATCCGGATCCAGGTCATCATCCCCTGTTTCCAATGCAAGGGGCATATCCTCCCAATGCACCATATCCCTGCTGACCATATGTCCCCATTGAATATGATTCCATATGGGTGCATGGGGATTCGCCTGATAGAAAATATGGTAGTATCCTTCATAAAAAAGCGGTCCATGGGGTTCATTCATCCATTTCCCCGGCGCGATCAGATGATACTCCGGGCGCTGGACATCATTGGCATATGCATTTCGGTTAAGCGGTATCCGCTCTGCAGCTTTCCCTGCCGGATAAGTACTGTGCAATGCTTTTACCTGCGCTTCATTCATCGGCACATCATGTATCAGCAGTTCCTTCATCAATCCATAGAAGATCCCTATCGGAAAATTTTCATGATATTTCCCATGATCCACATACTTCCCGATATAAACCTCCTGCACTGGCCATTTCAACTCCATATGCCGGGGAAATTGCTTTCGGTTTGATAGTACCCCATTCACATAAAGATCGCACCATCCTGCTTCCTGCCAGAATACAACCGTGACAATATTCCAGGCGTTTTTCACCACACTGGCATTGATGGAACGAAATGAAAAAACATCCCTTCCGTTTCCAAATCCTGCCTGCAGCTTCCCCTGCTTTTCCAAAAGCACGTAAAAGCCTTCTCTCTTTTCCTCGTCAAAAAAGGAAAACAGTCCGTCCCCCTGATCCGAATATCCATAGGGCGCAAAGAGAAAACTCAGGGAAAATCCTCTGTAATCTCTAAACAGATCTCCCTTCTCCTTAAACCAGATAGAATATCCGTCAAACAAAAGCGAATTTTCCGCAAACCGGCATTCCCTGTTTTCAAAATGATCCTGATTCATTGTGAAATGTAAAGCTTCATCTGTACTTGTACACAGGGCATTTTCCCTTGTGTTTTCCTTAAATGTGATCCGAATCATAGCATTCCCTTTCCTGTCTGATTATTTCAAAATATTTGTTTAAAAAAGGAGCAGACCTCTGCGGTATCTGCCCCTTCTTTAATTTCAACTGTTCTGTATCAATTATTCGCTAAGCGCTGCTGCATAACGGTCATAAGCTGCCTGCCATGCGCCAAGCACATCCTGTAATCCCATACTGTCAAGGTCTGCCAGATACTGATCCCATTCAGCTTCGATTCCGCCGTCTTTGAGCCAGTGCGCCATTCTCTCCTCTGTCATGGACTTTAAGTCACTGAGCTTGTCATTGATAATTTCAATTTCTTCCTCAGTGTAAACAACTGACGGGAAATACTCATAATCATCTACATAGTTGAACCAGAAGTCTCTCAGATCATCCAGTCTTTCCTGTGCGCGATCTTCCATATAGTAGTAGGTGCCGTAATCTTCTGCAAGCTGCTCGGAAGGTCCTGTCCACTCGTTTTTGGATTTCAGTTCACCTGCAGTCTCGCCTTCTTTAAGCTCTCTCATGGAGTAGCAGCCATTCTCATCCGGTTCATCAGTCCAGTATGTACCGATCGGTCCGTAGATACACTGCATGCTGATGATAGGATCATATCTCTGGTCTACCCATTTAAGAAGAAGTTCAGGGTTCTTGCAGGCTCTTGTAATTGAAAAGGAATCATGTCCTGTGGTTCCCATTTCATTTAAGTTTACATGGTGCGTTCCGTCAGGGCCATCTAAAATCGGCAGATATACGTAATCCTCAGCACGCTCCGATCCTACCACCTCAGGAATTTCCCACCACACGAAAACGCCAAGGCGGGCATCCTCGCCGTTTCCTTTCGCAATATACTGGCTGGAATCCTGTGAGAAAATCTCAATATCGATCAGACCTTCCTCAAACCAGTTATGATAGTAAGCGATAGCATTCTTATATGCATCAGATGCTGCCTGATAGTAAACCTTGCCATCCTTGATCGCTCTGTGGTCCATCTGGTAGTCTGTACATCCAAAAGGGGCAAAGAAGGTACTCATACCAGCGCACCATGCGCCATTGTTTTCCGGGAAAATGAAGGACATGGGAATCTCGTCTGTGGCATCTCCGTTTCCGTTCACATCATTTTCTTTAAATGCAACCAAAACATCGTGAAGCTCATCTACAGTAGTAGGCACATCCATATTTACCGCTTCAAGCCATTTCTTGTTGATTGCCGTAAACTGGGGAATTGCACCAATATAGTAAGTATTGCCATCTGAATACTCAAAGCCCATCTCTGAAATTCCCGGAAGACCGTAAATGTGTCCATCCGGCATGGTAGCTGTTGCCAGCATGTTCGGACGTTTCTCAATGATCTTGGAAAGGTTGGGCATTGTCTCCTCATTGATATAATCCTCCAAAGGGATGATAAGTCCATTAGACCCGCAGGTGATCAACTCGCTGTCGCTCATGCTTGCTGACATCAGGGCATCAGGCATGTCGTCACCTGAGTTTAAGATCAGGTTTTTCTTCTCAGTCAATGTGTCACCTGATACGCAGTTCCATTCGATGGTAACACCCATAGCCTCGTTCAATTGCTGGACCAAAGGCTTTTCACTGTTGTCTGGAGAAAGCGGGCTGATCCCGGCAAAAATCTTAAAATTTGTCTGGGTGGTATCTGCCTCTCCTGCGTCCCCTGATGACTTTCCGCCACAGGCTGCCAGCGTAAATACCATAGCTGCAGTCAGTCCGATTGCTGTTACTTTTTTTAATGTCCTTTTCATATTAAACCTCCATTCTTTTTTATGCCAAAGCCGTCAGCCTTTTACTGCACCGGCCATGAAACCTTTTTCAAAATATTTCTGTACAAACGGATATGCGATCAGCATCGGGACAGCGCCCACTACGATAGACGCAAATTTGATCAGCTCCGTGATCTTGTTTGCTTCCGCATAACCACCGTCCATATTGCCCATCATGGTAGCCGTAGCCTGACTCTGGATCAGGATCTGCCGCAAGGCCAGCTGCAATGGATATTTTCCTTTATCACTCATGTAGATCAAAGCAGTAAACCAGTCATTCCAGTAAGCTACCATGGTGAAGATCACCATAACCGCAATGATCGGCTTTGCCAGCGGAAGGGCTATCTTAAAAAAGGTCCCCATATTGCTGCATCCGTCAATGCCCGCCGCTTCATAAAGATCTCCCGGAATACTGCTTTCAAAGAAAGTCCTCGCCACGATCACGTTATAAACCGCTACCCCGCCGGGCAGGATCAGCGACCACACACTGTTTAAAAGCCCTGTTTTGGAAACAACCAGGTAAGTAGGAATCAGTCCGCCTCCGAAATACATGGTGATCACGTAAAAGATCATGATTGCTTTTCGAAATGGCAATGTCTTTTTGGATACGCAATAGCCGGTGGTAATGATCAGCGCCACTGACACAAAGGTTCCCAGAACCGTATAATAAATGCTGTTTATGTATCCTTTCGCAATGGATTGTTCCCTGAATACTCTGGCATACCCTTCGAAAGTCACCTTGGAGGGAAGCAGGAACGTTTTACCCGCATATACCTCGTATGGATCCGAGATCGAGGCAATCAGCACATAATAAAGGGGATACGCGACAATGATCACCAATATCAGGAGGAAAGTACAGTTAACAATGTCAAACACTTTTTCAGATGAAATTTTGCTTTCTTTTTTCACTTTTCTCTCCCCTTTCTATACGAAGCTTACATCGGAAAGCTTGCTGCATATCTTGTTAACAACGATCAGAAGGATGATATTCACTACGGTATTAAACAAGCTGACCGCCGTGGAAAAGCTGTACATGGCTTTCAAAATACCCTGTTCGTAAACGTAGGTAGCTATGATCTCTGAAGTTTCCTTATTCAGACTGGTCTGCAGCAGGTATGCTTTTTCAAAGCCGACATTCATCAGATTACCAAAGGACATGATCAGCTGAATAACGATCATCGGCACCAGCTCCGGTATATCAATATGAATGATTCTCTGAATGGCATTTGCGCCGTCTACCTTGGCCGCCTCATGTAAGGATGCATCTACCGTAGAGAGTGTTGACATGTAGATGATCGTTCCCCAGCCTGCATCCTGCCAGATACTGGATGCTATGTAGATCGTCCGGAAAGCGGAAGATGAATCGATCAGGTTCACCTGTCCTGCCCCAAATGCCTGCATGATCGCACTGATCAGACCGCCATTGGGGGAAAGGAAAATCCGCAGCATACCGCACAGGATCATAACGGAAATAAAGTGCGGCGCATACAGGATCGTCTGCGATACTCTCTGAAATCTTTTCTGCTTGATCTGATTGATCAGCAAAGCAAGAATAATGGGAATCGGGAATGTCCAGAGAATGCTGTACAAACTCAAAAGGACTGTATTGCGGATCATGCGCCAGCTGTTGTAGTTGCCAAAAAATCTCACAAACCATTTCATTCCCACCCAGGGGCTTCCAAAAAATCCGTCAACCGCATTGTAATCCCTGAATGCGATCTGAATGCCATAAATAGGGATGTATTTATAGATTACCGTTAACACAATGCCCGGTAACAAAAGTACATAAAATTCCCAATGTTTCATAACCTGTTTCCACAAACTTTCTTTGGGAACTACTACTCCACTTGCCACCGTACTTTTTTTATTACTTTTTTTCATGTACTACCTCCTTCTCATAAGATTGAAACGTTTCATTTTTATGAATCAATAATAGCATTGTTTATAGTAAAAATCAACATACAAAAATGAAAATAAATACATTTCGTTAATAATTCACGAAAATGTAACGTTTCATTTATACATTTTAACCAAATGAAACATTTCGTTTCTTTAACGGATAATCAATATGTTTTTCTGAAACAAGTATGCTATAATAATATAAAGATTTCATTACAGAATGGAGTGAGCTTAATATGATTTCCCAAAAGGCATCTACCATGAAAGATGTTGCCAGAGAAGCCGGGGTTGCTCTTGGAACGGTATCAAAGGTCATCAACGGCATTCCTGTTTCAGAAAAAAACAGGATCAAGGTGGAGGAGGCAATCAAAACCCTGCACTATGAAGTAAATACTTACGCCCGGGGGCTGAAAACCCAAAAAAGCAATATTGTCGCGCTGATCATACCTGATACGCATAATCCCTTTTTCGCTGCCTTTGTTGACCATATTGAATCTTCATTATATAAAAGAGGGATGAAGCTGCTCTTATGCTGTGCAGACGGCATCCCTGAAAAGGAAATTGATTATCTTGGCATGGCCATCAACAATAAAGTAGACGGCATTATCGCACTCACCTACTCGGATGTGGGAAAATATATTACCCGCGATCTGCCCATCGTCGTGTTCGACCGTTTTTTTGAAAATCAGGGGATTCCCCGTGTAGCGTCGGATAATTTTGCCGGAGGCTGCCTGGCAATCGAAAAGCTTCTTGAATTCGGCTGCCATCATCCGGTCTATATCCGTTTCCATTCCGTTTTCCCCGGCGAATCCGACAAGCGCAAGGACGGATATCTGTATGCCTGCAATAAATACCATATTGAACCGGATTATCTGGATGTGGTGGAGTGTGATGAGAAGGTTCATGTCATGAAGGAATTCCTTGACCGACATAAAAATCCGGACGGCACACTTTCCTTTGACGGAGTGTTTGCCCATACCGACTACCATGGTTATCTGTTTATGAAACTGCTTAATCAGGAAGGCTTCCGGGTTCCGGAGGATGTGCAGATCATTGGATTTGACGGGATAACGAAATTCGGGAATGCGGAAGACGGTTTATTTGTTTCCTCCATCTGCCAGCCCTTAGAACAGCTTGCAGAAAAATGTGTGGAAATCCTGATGTCAGAAAACAGGGAGCTTATCCCCAGCCTGACACTTCTTCCCGTGAAATATACTTATGGCGGAACAACAAAGGAAGGCTGATGCCAGCCTTCCTTTCACTATGCCATATTTCTCTGACCAGTTATTGATCAGTTATTAATCAGTTTATCGCTCTCGTTATTCCAGCTATACAGCTTGCGGATTTCCTTGCCTACCTGCTCTGACGGATGCTCAGCGGCTAATTTTCTCATCGCCTTGAAATGAGCCTGTCCGCCTGCCGGAGACATATCAAGCAGGAATTCCTTTGCAAAAGAACCATCCTGAATGTCCTTTAAGATCTTCTTCATGGTCTTCTTAGTCTCATCCGTGATGATCTTAGATCCTGTGACATAATCACCATATTCCGCTGTATTGGAGATAGAATATCTCATGCCTTCAAAGCCGGACTGGTAGATCAGGTCAACGATCAGCTTCATCTCATGGATACACTCAAAGTATGCGTTTCTGGGATCGTATCCTGCTTCCGTCAATGTCTCAAAACCAGCCTGCATCAAAGCGCATACGCCGCCGCAAAGCACTGCCTGCTCGCCAAACAGGTCTGTTTCTGTCTCTGTCCTGAAGGTAGTCTCAAGGACACCTGCCCTGGCACCGCCAATAGCAAGCGCATAAGCCAAAGCCTTGTCAAGAGCTTTCCCGGTAGCATCCTGATGAACGGCAACCAGACAGGGAACGCCTTTGCCAGCCTGATATTCGCTTCTTACCGTATGACCCGGTCCCTTTGGTGCGATCATGGTAACATCTACGTTCTTAGGAGGAACGATCTGGTTGAAGTGGATGTTAAAGCCGTGTGCAAACATCAGCATATTGCCCTCTTCCAGATTAGGCTCAATGTCTTTCTTATACATAGCAGCCTGCAGCTCATCGTTGATCAGTATCATGATGATATCAGCTTTCTTTGCAGCCTCTGCCGCTGTGTATACCTCAAATCCCTGAGCCTCAGCCTTCGCCCAGGACTTGGACCCTTCATAAAGTCCGATGATCACATGACAGCCTGATTCCTTTGCGTTTAATGCATGGGCATGCCCCTGGCTGCCATAGCCGATCACTGCAATTGTTTTTCCTTCCAGTAAAGACAAGTTACAGTCTTCCTGATAATAAATATTTGCCATTTGTATGACTCCTTTCTTTCGGGAAATTTCCCTTACATAAATTATGTTTTCATGCCGTTTCCGGCATCTGTAAACCTAAAGGATTAACGCCCATCCGGCTGGAACTGCAGTTTGGCAGTCCTGCAAAATCTACAGATACGTAATATTCTCTGTCCCTCTTCCCAAACCTGCGATCCCCGTCCTTGCAAGCTCAAGGATCTCATAACCATCCAGCAGATTGATAAATGCATCAATTTTCGCCTGATCACCGGTCATTTCCACGATCAGGCTGTCCGGCGCCACATCAATGATATTTGCACGGAATATATCTGCCATGGAAATAACGCCCTGGCGCTGGGAGCTGTCTGCCTTCACTTTGATCATTGCAAGCTCCCTGTATACGCTGTTTTCCGGCTTCAGTTCCTTGATATCCCTCACATCCACCAGCTTTGCCACCTGCTTTTCTATCTGGTCAAGGATCTCGTCATCACCGGATGCCACAATGGTGATCCTGGTAAATCTGGGATCTGCCGTAAGTCCTGCCGTAATGCTTTCAATGTTGTAGCCTCTTCTGGAAAACAGACCAGATATCCGGCTTAGCACACCGGAAGTGTTATCTACTAAAAGCTGAAAAACTTTTTTACGCAATTTTTCATCCTCCTTAAACGTTCGTCCCCTATTTTATCAATTTACCCTGCAAAAGTCAATTTACACAATTAATAGGTTTATTGATTTATTTTATTCTGTTTCATTACATTTTTGAAGCGCCAGCGTTCCAGTGCGGGCGACCTCAACAATGCTGATGCTCTTAAACATACTGATCAAAAGCTGGATACGCTCCGGGGTGTCGCACATTTGTATCAGCATCATACTTTTGGACATATCCACGATATGGGCATTCATGATCCCGCAGATCTCCATAATATCCCTGCGGTTTGATTTATTGTATTTGACCTTCATCAGAAGAAGCTCCCTGCTGATGCTGCTCACCTCGTCAAAGGTCTTTACCTTGATCACATCCAGCTTTTTATTTAATTGCTTTTCAATCTGCTCGATCGTACGTCTGTCCCCGCTGCTTACGATCGTCATACAGGAAACATCCGGATCGTCAGTCTCCCCCACGGCAAGGGAATCAATGTTAAAGCATCTTCTTGAGAACAGACCGGCAACCTTGCAAAGCACACCGGACCGGTTTTCCACTAATACCGAATATATTTTTTTCATGCAAGCTCTCCTCCTACTTTACCAGATCCATGGGATCGATCACACATTCCAACAACACGGATTCATCATTTGCCAGAAATTCATCTATCGTTTCCTGCGCCCTGCCCATATTTTCAAGACGAAGGAATTTCATTCCGTATGCAGAAGAAAGCTTCTCCAGATCCGGGCTGCCCGAAAGGTCTACCACTGAATAATGATCCTTATAGGTATAATGCTGGTACTCCCTCACCATCCCCAGGTAATTGTTTTTCAGCACTACGATTTTCACAGGAATATCATGTTGTCTCATGGTTGCCAGCTCCATCATGGACATCTGGAAAGAACCGTCCCCGCAGACAGCAATGACCTGTCTGTTCTTGTCCGCCAGCTTTGCCCCCATGGCAGCAGGAATGGAATAACCCATGGTTCCCATACCGCCGGTGGTTAAAAATTTTCCTTTCTTTACAATGTGGTAGCCGCAGGACCAGATCTGGTTTTGCCCCACATCCGCCACATAAATGCCGTCCTCCTCCATTTTTTCAGAAAGCATAGTGATAAAGGCTGCCGGATCCACATAAGCCGGATCGGGATTCCGTCTGGGTCTCATGGTCATCCGGTAATCCTTTAACACCTCAACCCATTCTCCGTACTCACTCTCGATTTCCTGCTCCAAAAGATCGCTGAAAATATATTTGGCATCTCCTACCAGCGGAATGGCAGGACCCACATTCTTTCCAATCTCCGCCGGATCCACGTCGATATGGATCAGCACTTTATTATTTGTGATCAGATCCGGCTGGTTCACGGCACGGTCTGCCACCCTTGCACCTACCATGATCAGCAGGTCAGATTCGTTCATTGCCCGGTTTGCATATGGCTTTCCATTATTTCCTACCATTCCAAAATACAAAGGATGTCTGGTAGGCATAACGCCGATTCCCATCATGGTAGAAACCACCGGGATCTGATGCTTTTCGGAAAAGCGCAGCAGTTCCTGCTCTCCGTCTGCAAGGAGAACTCCGCCTCCCGCGCAGATCAGCGGTCTTTTTGCTTTTTGAAGCTCTGCCGCCACCTTCTTGATCTGGACAATATTTCCTCTGACGGTAGGCTTGTAGGTACGCATGGAAATTGACTCCGGATATACAAATTTTTTAACCTCCGCATTCTGGACATCAATGGGAACGTCAATAAGGACGGGACCCTTTCTGCCTGTTCCCGCAATGTGGAAAGCTTCCTTGACGATCCTCGGGATATCCTGCGCATTTCTCACCAGATAGCTGTATTTTACAAAGGACTCCACCGCGCCGGTGATATCCGCTTCCTGGAAAACATCACTTCCGAGAAGCTCCGAATTCACCTGTCCGGTAATGCATACCATCGGAATGCTGTCCGCAAAAGCTGTGGCAATCCCCGTGATCACATTGGTTGCCCCGGGACCCGAGGTAACTGCACAGACTCCGATCTTCCCTGACACTCTGGCAAGACCGCTGGCTGCATGGGCGGCATTTTGCTCTGTCCTTATAAGGATCGTTTTGATGGGTGATTCCAATATACTGTTATAGAAAGGGCAAATTGCCACTCCGGGATAACCGAATACATATTCAACCCCTTCTTCCTCCAAACACTTTACAATTGCATCTGCTCCTATCATCTTCTGAATTCCTTTCTTATCCACTTACTTAAATTTCCCAAAAAAATTTGCAAACGGCTCTACCACATCCCCCAGATCTTTAATTGCTTTATTCAACCCCTCGAAATCAACCGCTTCCACTTTCTTCATCACTTCTTCCACCGATTTCGAATTATCCGTGATAAAGGTATCCATATCGTCGCCCATGCCGGTAATGGTGTTGCTCATTTCCGTAATGCTTTCTATGGCAGCATCCGCCAGCACAATTGTCTCCGATACCTGCAGCATGACATCATTTGCCCGCTTTGCTGTTGACAGTACAACAGGGACCACCGTGACCATGCAGAAAAGGATCCCTCCTGCGATCACAAGGGTTGCCAGCGTTCTCACCCTCTCATAAAAAAGCTGCTTTTTTAAAATTTTAGTCTGCTCCTGAACTCCTTCAATCATCATAAACCTCATTTCTGCGCCTTCGCGCCTCTCCGGCTGCCAGCCAGTTACCGTTCCCGCAACGTACCTCCAGCTCCGGAAAACATATCACTCCATGCCTGTCAGCTTCCTTGCCACTCTCACTGCTTCTGCTGCATCCCTGGAATAAGCATCCGCACCGATCTCCCTTGCATAGTCCTCCGTGATGACAGCGCCTCCAATCATGACCTTGGCCTCTGCCCCCTTTTCCTTTGCGTAAAGGATCACCTGCTTCATCTCCTGCATTGTCGTAGTCATAAGCGCCGATAAGGCAATGATCTTTGCTTTCCGTTTTATTGCTTCCTCAACGATCACTTCCCTTGGAACATCCTTTCCAAGATCAACTACCTGAAAGCCGTAGTTCTTTAACATTAATGCCACCAGATTTTTCCCGATATCATGGATATCTCCTGCCACCGTTGCGATCACCACCACCGGCATATCTTTGCTTTGGGTTCCTTCTGAAAGTAACGGTTCCAGATATTCTATGGCAAGCTTCATCGCCTCCGCGCTGGCAATCAACTGGGGCAGGAAATATTTTCCTTTATCAAATAAATCCCCCACATCATTGATCGCAGGAAGAAGCTTCTCGTTCAGGATAAGGGAAGCTGCTTCTCCATTTTGGACGGCTGTTTTCGTATGTTCAACGATCTGCTTCCGGTTCCCCTTCATCACATCCTGATAAATCTGGTCTTTAGCAACATTCTCCGCTTCTTTTCCATTTTCATTCTCTTGCTGCCCTCCGGTCCACGCAGCCGCTGCCGGGGAAGCTGCCACCGTCACCGGTTTCCGCTCCTGATACACTGATATCCGCTCTATGTATCTGGTATCTCCATCCTCTTTATGCATCAATAGATCGGACGCAAAGGCAGTGTTCATCAAAAGATCCTGAGAAGGATTGGCAATTGCCATGGTTAACCCTTCCCTAATCGCCATAGTAAGGAATGCCGTATTTACAAAGGTCCGCTCCGGCAGACCAAAGGATATATTGGATAATCCGCAGATCGTGGCAAGCCCATTTTGTTTACAGTAACGGATCGTTTCCAGCACTTCCTTTGCGGCAGCAGGATTTGCTCCTACAGTGGTCACCAGACCGTCTACCACGATATCTTCCTTCTCCATGCCAAGCTCTAACGCCATGGCGCTGATCCTGTCTATGATCTCAATTTTTTCTTTCAGGTCCTCCGGCAGTCCTTTATCTGACAATGGAAGCAAAATGAACATTGCCCCATACTTTTTCGCAATGGGTAAGAGCTTTTGCAGTTTTTCTTCCTCGCCGGATATGGAGTTGATCAACGCCCGTCCCGGATATCTGCGAAGCGCCGCTTCAATCACATCCACATGGCTGGAATCGATGGACAAGGGCAGATTGGTGGCAACCGTCACCTCATCCAGAACCTTAAGCATCATTCCTTTTTCGTCAATGCCGCCCATTCCCATATTGATGTCAAGGAGCGCCGCGCCGCACTGCTCCTGTTCTTCCACATAGGACATTACCAGCTCCAGCTTTCCTTCCTTCAGCTCTGCCTGCAGCTTTTTTTTGCCGGTGGGATTGATCCGCTCTCCTATCACCATAAAAGGAGAATCCAGATGAAAAGCAACGGTCTTCCGTTCGCTGGTCAGATAACGCATCCCTTTCTGATGCCTGCTGACAGGCGCCAGCGCAGAGGTTTCTTTCACAAGCTTTTGAATATATTCCGGCGATGTGCCACAGCAGCCGCCCAAAATCCTTGCTCCTGCTTCCACCAGCGCCTTCATCTCTTCCGCGAAGGTATCCGCATCCATATCATAAACCGTCTGCCCCTGCTCATCCAGTGCCGGCATCCCTGCATTGGGCTTGGCGATCACCGGTATGTCCACCACTTCGGCAATCTGCCGGATCAATCCTGTCATCTGGTCCGGTCCGGTAGAACAATTCGCCCCGACCGCATCTGCCCCCAGCTTTTCCAGTGTCACTGCCGCCGTGATTCCATCCGTTCCGTAAAGTGTCCTGCCGTCTGATTCAAAGGTCAGCGTCGCCATCACCGGAAGCTGACTGACTTCCTTTGCCGCGATCAGCGCCGCTCTGGTCTCCTGCAGGCTCATCATGGTTTCTACCACAAGCAGATCCACGCCTGCCTGCTCAAGGTACATGATCTGCTCCTTATAGACCCGGATTAGCTCTTCAAAATCCATATCACCCATAGGAATCAGACTTCTGCCTGTCATGGTAATGTCTCCCGCAACAAGCGCTTTCCCTCCTGCCGCCTCCAAAGACATTTTCACAAGTGCTTCGTTGACTTCTTTAATCTGTCCCTCCAGACCATACTCCCTGAGCTTGATCCTGTTCGCCGTAAAAGTAGGCGCATATAAAATATTACTTCCAGCCTCAACATATTCCCTCTGAAGCCCGGTCAGAATATCAGGATGGTCTAAAATCCATTTTTCAGGACATACCCCTGCAGGCATCCCCCGCTTCATCAGATTGGAGCCTGTCGCCCCATCTAAATAGACCAGCCTGCTTCCTATCCAGTTTCTAAATTCTTCCTTCTTCACCAAAGACACCATCCAAACTTTTTAATCAATTTTGTCTATCTTTTTTATGTTAGCATAATTTGAGGGAAACTACAATTTACATTCTTAACTTTTTGTTTTTCAAATGTAATAGACTTTGCATCTAAGTTATGGTACACTAAAACCAGTCTGATAAAAGTTTTCATAATCAGGAGGTAAACAATATGCCTGCCAATGGCGAGATTATAGAACGAGCTGTAAACGATTTCCCAAAAGTTCAAAAGCGTATGTCAGTGTATTATATCCTTATATGCTTTTTACTGCTGTTTTTGACCGGGTGCAGTAAACAAGACCCGGTACTTGAAAACTACAAAGCAAACATGAACCAGTTTTTTGAAAATATCAAAGTTTTTGATGCTTCCATTGATGCTATCGATCCCAGTTCAGACACTGCTGCTTCGCAGTTATTATCACTTTTAGATGCTATGGACACTTCTTTTGCCCAGATGGCTTCCTTAGAGGTGCCGGAATCCTTCCCCGGGGTTTCAGAGCTCGCCCAGGAGGCAAGCTCCTATATGACGGAAGCTGTATCTTACTTTCATCAGGCTTACGAGGGGGATTCCTTCGATGCCGTGTTGGAGGATGTTGCAAGGCAAAATTATGAACGGGCTAATTTGCGGCTCCAATATATTGTTTCTATACTCCATGGTGATATTCCGGAAGAAATAATTACATACGATGACGAAGATACATCTTCCGACGAAGATACATCTTCCGAAGAAGACACTTCTTCCAGTGAAGAATAAATTTCTCCTTTCATACAAATGTTCCCGGCAAAAACACGTAATTTCTGCCGGGAACAGTCCGCCTAGTTCCTTATTCTACATTTTCACTTCATCTGCATCCAGACTTCCATCTGAGAATCTCTTCTCCAGGTTTTTCCCGCAGATGCATAATCAATCATTGGGAATACAGTTCCTCCCAGGCACACTTCAAAACAGCACTGACAGGGAATTGATGTTTCCTCCATCCTGCGTACCGATACCGTTTTCTCCCTAATCTCTACAGGCACTCCTTCCCCTCCAAGCCTTCGGTCTCTTGCCAGCGCCAGCGGACCATACAATACTGCCACATGCCGCCCGCTCCCGGCATCCTCCGGATTTTCCATTCCATACACCAGTCTCGGATTCCATTCCATAGAAAGCCGAATATGGTCTCCTGCTTTCCACCTGCGTTCCAGCCTCACAAATGTACCAGCCTGCACGATCCCTTCCTGCACTTCCCCATTCACTGTGATCTTACTTTTCTCCGCAAAAGAAGGAATACGCAATGCCACTTCAAAGCTTTGCTCCTGCCGGGCTTTTACAAGAATCGAAACATTTCCGTCTGCCGGATAGTCTGTGTCTATCAAAAGCTCCACCGGCGCACCGCCTGACGTAAAAGAAATTTTACCCGGAAGATAAATGCCGATTTCCACACCGTTTTTTGTTCTCCCAACTGCTGCGGCAGGTACGAGACCAATTCCTGCTGCCCCGATTGCAATGCAGCAGCCGCAATATTCCGTTCCCTGTTCCATGCTTTTAAAGCCGCCCACGGCTCTGCCCCTGATTCCCGAACGCAGTGGACTATAGCTGTCAAAAACCTGCCCCTTTCCGCCATTTCGGGAAACTGCCTGATCATAAACATCCCGATAACCGGGTTCATCAAAGGTCGCTTCCGGACCGCAAATACTGTTTTCCGTGTTCACCGCCCCATATAAAGCATTCCATGCAGAACGCTCTGCCTCCTCCAGATACCGCAAATCCCCGGTCATACCATAAACCCGGTACATCAGCTTCATCCAGGTAACCGTTACACAAGTTTCCAACATCAGCCCATCATACTTCGTGCCAGTCTGCATCAGGGAAGAATGATTGAACAATTCATGCTGACAGCCCAGGCCGCCCACGATGGTAACTTCCGATTCCAAGAGCTTGTCCGCAAAACGGATCACAGCCTGCTTCCATTTGTCCTCCCCCTTAACCTTTGCATAAAGCAGCAGGCCTTCAAAACAGGACATCAGTTCATACGCCTTCACCACCGGATATTGGTAAGGATAAATCCGATCTTCATAAGCCGCCTGAAAAATATGGAACCCTTCCGCACCTCCATTTTCCACGATATAGTCGGCAAATTCCAGATACCGCTTTTCCTGCCTTTCCATATAAAGCCAGACTACCGGCTCCAAAATGGAACTGGAGTTGATTCCCCGCCATATATCGGAAGTTAACGTGATCTTTTTCTTCCCTTCCCCATCCCCGACATGGGCAATGATATAATCCAGATGCTTTCCGGCAGCTTCCAGAATCTGTTCCCTGCGCTTTTTCACCTTACATATCCCACTAAAATGAAGCAGCCCCAAAAGCACATATTTCCGGCACCACATATCCCAGCCCTGAAACTCTTCCCTTTTGCTGTATGTAGAGATCCTGCCCTCCCCATCCTGGGTGGCGAGCAGGGACAAAACCGCTTTCTCCAAGATCTCATATAATTCTTCATCATGGGTATACTGCCAGACCATGCAGGCTCCCCGCATCAGCTTTCCCCAGTACTCCCCTCTCCAGCCATGGTCTGCATCGTCCGGCGTACCGGCAAATTGCTTTGTCACCAGCTTCCACAGCTTTTCATCCTTTAACTGTTCCCGCTCTATTAAGCGGATCATATCATCGGCAATTCCTCTGAATTCTTTTTTCATCCCTTTACCTCAAGCAATAAAGTGGAGCCAAACCCTCATATCTGACTCGCCCCTGTTGGCAAACCCACAGTAAGGAATCAATGTTATTTGCGCTTTCTCCATGCAATTACTCCATCTTTCATACAGCCCCTGACCTGTCCTTCTTGCATATCCGTTTACTTTCAACACAGGAATCCCAAAATAGGCGTTTTCCTCAAATTGCGGAATTTCCTTTGTATCAATGTAAAGCTTATGGAGCGCATCCGCATGGTCTATCCCCTCTGCACAATATACCACTGGTCCCCGCATCACTGCAATCTTATCCGCATCATCCCATACATTTTCATTTGCCATAACATATTCCGGCATCATATCAAATTCTACAGCAAAACCATCTTCTGATACTTTCGCATATCCCTGTTCCATCGTATATTCCTGATCTATTGAAAAGTTCCTGCACCATCCGGGAATCCTGATAAAAACGGAATCTGCTCCCCGGGAAACAACTTCCACTTTCCCTGATATGGGATATTCTGTCCTGACCCTCACATAAATTCCATCACCTTCCATCTCACTGTCCGCAAACTGATGGATATAAACATTCCTTCCCTCTACACTGTACAGCAATCTTTCCAAAGAAGCAAGCATCCTGTTCAGATTCGGCGGACAACAGGAACAATCAAACACTTCCTTTCTCTGCGTAATCGGAAGTCTTACCTTCCCTAATAACTTTACCATGCCCTCATCATACTGAATTCTTTTCGCCAAGGTAATTTCCAGCGGATTTTCATAAAAAAATGCTTTTCCATCCAACGAAAGCCCTGCCAACATGCCATTATACAATTCCAGCTCTGCCAGATCAGCATATCGGGAAGAATGCTCCAGCTTAAACATTCTTTCGCAAAATAAAATCACCGCAATTGCCGCACAAGTTTCCGCATATGCCGTTTCATTTGGCAAATCATAATTTTCCGTGAAGCATTCCCCTGTGTAAGTGGAGCCTATTCCGCCAGTAAGGTACATTTTATGGGTAATCATATCCGAAAATAAATTCCGGCAGGCTTCACTCAATTCATCATCCCGCGTTTCCAATGCGGCATCCGCCATCGCCGCATAAAGATAAAGCGCCCGGACGCAGTGTCCTTCTGCCGTCTGCTGCTTTCTCACAGGCAAATGATTCTGGCGCTGCTTATCATTAGGCGGCAACGTTCCTCTCGTGTTCAAAAAATACATGCTTAAATCCAAATACCTTTTTTCCTTCGTGGCTCTGTATAACCGCAGCAGTGACAATTCAATCTCTTCATGCCCCGGCACACAAAATGACGCGGATTTCTGCACATAAAACACCTCATAAATATAATCTGCATATTTACGCATTAATTCCAGGAAACGCTTTTCCCCGCAACTCTCATAATATGCCACAGCTGCTTCTATCAAATGCCCGGCGCAATACAACTCATGAGCATCCTGCTTTGTGAAGCGGTTTTGAGGCTCTGCCATTTGAAAATACAGATTAAAATAACCGCAGGGCTCCTGATGCTTTTCAATCTGGTCGATCAACCATTCAAGCCGTTCCCTGACTTGCGGGATTTTCTCCTTTCCCAGTAAATATGCCGCTGCTTCCATCCATTTTGCCACATCGGAATCCCAATATACATCCGGTCTGTTTTCCTTTCCCTCCTCCCACTCAAACAAAAAAGCTCCAATCCTGCCGGTATCACAAAAGCGGTTCCATACTGCCTCCATCGTAACATCACGGTTTAAATCATATTTATCTTTCCAAAAACCCTTTATCAATCTGACAACACTCATCTTCTTTCCTTTCCCTTAACGCAGAACGGATTCCGAAAGACCCATTTTCTGACCTGCCTTCGGAATCCGTCCCGATTCTATTTTGATCGTACTTTATTTTCCATTCCATCTGTCATAAGAAGCCTGATAGACTTCTATCACATCCGCAATGCCCATTTTTTCAAGCGTTGAGCAATATTCATCCCAGTCTGACTCAATATCAGCTACACCGGTAATAAATTTTCCTTCCATCTCTTTGTAATATGTTTGAATGTCTGTCAATTTATTATCCAGTACATACTGCTCGTCTTCCGTAAATTTTAGGAGTCCTGCCGGAAAATATAACTCTGACTGATAAGGGATCACATTATTTACAAAGCCAAGCTGTCTGGCCCTGCTGTTCCCTATCGTTTCCGTCACCAAACCTGCCAGCGCATCCTGACGTCCTGCGCCTTCCCAGATCAGCTCCCCATATTGATAACTTGTGAACGCTCCGTCATATTGGTCCGGACAATGGAACTGGTAAACCCCGGAACCCTCCGGACCATAATCCCAGTCCACGCCTTCCATGCCATAGCAGAAGGATTCTCCATACAGACCGCTTCCCTCCACAACCTCTTCCGTTGCGTACATGATATCAAACATTTTGCAAAGCTCTACCACATATTCGCTGTCGGCATTCAGGTAAAAACCGCCGTTGGGAAAATAAACGGATTTTCCCAGAATCTCCTGTGTGTTATCATATTCCGAAGTCAGTGGCGGGCAGCAGTCAATATGAAATTCGCCGTCTGCGAAATCCGATGCTTGCAGTGAATTTCCTTCACCACCTCCGATAAATGCAACTTTCCCTGATTTTGCAAGATCAAATCTGACTGTTCCGTCCATAGTCAAATATTCTTGGTTGATCAGCCCTTCTGAATAAAGCTTATTCATGTATTCATAATAATGCTTCATCTGCTCAGAAGTCCGGTTAAAGATCACCTTCCCGGTTCCGTCATCATCAAAATTCATGTTGGTAAGAGTGCCAAATGCAGCAAACAGCATAGGTCCCCAATAAGATTCGTCGTTTGACAGCTCCGGGACAAAGCTTGCTTCACCATTCTTTTCTTTTAAAGTAACCAGCGCATCATAAAACTCATCCACTGTTGCAGGCATACTTAATCCTGCTTCATCCAGTACATCTGTTCTTACATAAGGTCTTGCTGAAGATGTGGTAGCCGAAACTTCAATTCCGGGCAAACTGTACATTTCTCCATTTACCTGCAAAGATGCGCCCTTTGCAATGGGATAGTCTTCAAAAGTCTTCACAAGATTCGGCATATACTCCAAATAATCCAGATAATTCACAAACCTCTTGCCAATTACGCCATAGTCATTGACCATACTGGGATCCAGATTATAATGAATAAAATCGGGCCAGCTTCCTCCTGCCAGATATGTTGCAAGGGCTTCTGCGTCAATCACTTCCCATTCAATATTAATTCCTGTCACTTCTGAGACTTTATTCCACACAAGCCGGTCACTTCTCGTTGCCGTATCTTTTCCGACCACGAGACCCTTTACCGTAATCGGTGTGTCCACAATAGGATACTTAGCTTCCGCCTCAGAATCCGCCGATTCTATTTCCAGCTCTTTTAAAGCCTCATCCTCCACAGGTGCCTCATCCCCTGTTTCATCCGCCTCTTCCTGGCTTACCGCATCCTCCGGTTCAGGCGCACTGCTCCCACAGGCACACAGTGACAAAACCATCGCTGCCACCAAAATCACTGATACAATTTTCTTTTTCATAAAACATCCTTTCCGCCATATTTTCATGGCTATTGTTAATATTTAACCCTTTACGGAACCGATCATAACCCCTTTATCAAAATATTTTTGAAGGAACGGATATACGATCAATAACGGTAAAGAGGAAACAACAATAACTGCATAGCGCATTAGCGCTTCCAGATTGGAAAGCGACTGCGCATATTCCGCCGCCTCTTCCATATCTGCCTGTGTCTGCGCAAGAATCAGAATTCTCCGCAAAAATACCTGTAATGGCTGTTTCGCATCATCCCTGATATAAATCATGGCATTGAAATAGGAGTTCCAGTGTACCACTGCAAAATACAAAACCATAACCCCAATCAGCGCTTTGGACAATGGAAGGATAATCTTCACAAACGTTCCAATCACAGAACACCCATCTATAGCTGCCGATTCTTCCAGTTCTCTGGGCATAGCCTGAAAAAAAGAACGGCAAATGATACAGTTATAAGTATTAAATGCCCCTAATATAACAAGCACTAACCTGGTATTATATAATCCCAGCCCATTTACCAAAAGGAAGCTTGGGATCATTCCCCCTGAAAAATACATTGTGACCATAAACAACATCATAAAAAACTTATTTCCAGGCACTGTCTTTTTCGTTAAGACGTAACCAGCCGGTACGGTAACTAAAAGATTCACTATTGTACCTATAATTGTATAAAAAATCGTATTTCCATACCCTGTCAGGATATCTTTATTTTTAAAAATCTGTGCATAACCATCAAATGTAATCCCCTTTGGCAACAATAATACTTTACCGGTTGACACCAGCTGCGGATCACTAATGGAACTGGACAAAACCAGAATCAGCGGATACATAATGACCACCAGCAAAATAATGGCTATTACATGCACTATAATATCAAACATCGTTATTTTCTTCTTCACTATTTACCCTTTCCCCCTGGCTTTACAAAAGGCTTGTCTCACTGAATTTACGTGAAACTGCGTTAGCTATCAGCAGCATGATCACATTGACCACATTATTAAACAGACCCACCGCTGTTGAAAAACTATAATTCGTATTCACGATTCCTCTCTTGTAAACATATGTAGAGATCACTTCTGCAACCTCCATATTCAAATCATTCTGCAAAAGGTATACTTTTTCATAGCCAACCGACGCTATGTTTCCAATTTGAAGGATCAGCATAATAATGATCGTCGGGGCAATACATGGAATATTGATATGCAGAATCCGTTTCATCCGGGATGCCCCATCTATAGACGCTGCTTCATGAAGACAAGGATCAACCCCGGAAAGTGCCGCAATATAAATGATTGCTCCCCAGCCCATGTCCTGCCATACACCAGACCAGACATACAAATGCCTGAAATATTTAGGACTTCCTAAAAAATATACACTTTCCTGCCCCAAGTGGTTTAAAAAGGTATTTACCACCCCCATAGATGGTGAAAATAAAATAGTGATCATCCCTACGATTACGACCGTTGAAATAAAATGTGGTGCATATAAGACTGTCTGGGTCACTCTTTTAAACTTTCCATTTAATTCATTGATGATCAAAGCCATGATAATCGGCACCGGAAATCCAACCAAAAGCATGTACACCGAAAGCGTAAATGTGTTCCTGATCAAGTTCCAAAAATAATACCCGCTAAAAAAATCCGTAAAATTTCTAAAACCAACCCATCTGCTCCCGCTTATTCCCAATGAAACCTTATAATCCTTAAATGCAATCTGCAGCCCATACATTGGGGCATAACAAAAAATCAATACATAGATCACTGCGGGCAGCAACAGCAGATAGTATTGTCTGCTTTTCCAGATGCGGGTTCTTAATGCAGTTTGGTTCCCTATAGCTTTATTTGATTTCTTTTTCTTCATCCGCCAGCTTTCCTTTCGTTATTTTGTCTGTTTTTCTCCTGGTATCAATAAGCTTATTGTGCATATATGTTTTTTTCAAGAAGACATTTTTGCTTTTTCTGTCATTTTTGTACTTGCAAAATATTGAACCTACCTATAAAAGCTCCATATCATACAAAACCATGTATGATACAGAGCTTTTACTTTCTTTGAAGCTGTTCTTTTTATCCTTCCCTGAAAACAGAAGGCGACTCTCCTACAGTAGCTTTAAAAATTCTTGAAAAATAATTGTCATTTGAAAATCCCGCCATCACAGAAATCTCCCGGATGGAATAGGTGGTCGTCAGCAATAGTTCCTTCGCATATTCCAGCCTTTTTGAATTTACATATTCTGTAAACCCCACGCCAACCTGATTTTTAAACATTCTGCTAAGGGTATAATTGGAAATCTGGAAAAAGTCAGCCACCTGTGTCTGGTTTAAATCCTCATCCCGGTAATGGATTTCCAGATAAGCAAGAACATCCTCCTTCATCTTTCTTTGACGGTCCTCTTTTCCTGCATACCTGTCTGTGTCATGCTCCTTTTTCTTTCCGCAACAAGTTTGATAACTGGAACGGATATCATCCGCACTGTCTACCACACTCCCTGAATAAAAGGAATATTCTGAAGCAACATGCTTCTCAAACCATTCCGTCAGCCATTTTTCTATTTCTTCCGTATTTAATTCCTCCAAAAACGCTATTATCACATTTCTTTTTTCTTCTTGCAGATCTGTTACAAATAACCTCGAATGAAACCTCTTTTCCGCTTCTGCAGTAATCTGATCTATTTCATGGGTCAATAAAATATGCCCGTCTAATGTATACACACAATAGTGCTTTACCCTGTTTCCTGCGCCCAGCTTTTCTAATCTCTCCACGGATACCGGGATTCCATATAGCAGATGATTGACCAGCAGATCCATGATCATCATTTCCTGCTCTAATATTTTAGAACTTCTGTCATTTAAGGCATTCCTTATCACTTCAAATTCATCGCCATCATAATCTTCCATCTCAGACATCAGTTTGTGCACTGGCTTATATTCTGCATAAAGCGCAATACAGCACAAGAACAAAAGAAGCAATATCATAGTGAGCGACAATTTTTTCATGTCCTGATAAAATTCCATTACATTATTTTGCAGATAATTATCCGCTGTATATACCACAAAGGATAATGGCAAAAAGTTGTCATCATCCCGGTACAAAACCTTTTGCATAATTCCCTGCGATCGAATCTGCGTTTCCCCCATAAAAGGCATCCCCCTTGAATATGCATCTCCAAAAGCCAAATAAACCTGATCAGTCTCTTTGTCTAGCACATAAAAATAAATCCCCTCATCCTCATACCCCATATTCCATAGCTCTGCAAAATCAGATGGCTTTATCAAATAAAAAATCATTACCTTATCGTTACTGTTTCCCATGGTTGTACAATAGCCTACCAGCAAAGAACCATCATGATCCTCTTCCGTATTTGTTGTACAAAACATCATTTTCATCATCTGAAAATTATCTTCTGAAAAAAAGTGCAGAACATTATCCACACTTTTCCCTCTCAGATTCAGTGTGTTATAAATATATTGATCCAAAAATTGTTTACAATTTCTGGTGATCACGCTGTCTATTTCATAATAATAAATTCCCCACTCACTGACGGCATGGTTCGGGTAATTATCCCGAAGTTCTGTCATTGCCTCATAATACCAGTAAGCATTATTCAAAAAGTTTTCCTTTCCACTGGAAAATACACTGTCCGTATTTTTACTATTTACCCTGATCAGAGAAGCATGATCCTTTAAATCGGTCAGTTCATCATTAAAACCATTTCTGAAAGATGCTGCCACTTTTTCATAATATATTTCATTTCCTCTTCTTATTTCATCAAAAGAACGGCTCCAGAAAAATTGAACGAGAAATATGATCGGAATGGTCAACACCAAAAGGATTGTAATGATCAATTGATATAAATATTTATACTTTTTCCTTTTCATATCCTTTTTCCCATAAATAATACACAAATTCCCTGCAAACCAGCAAATAAACTCCCACTGCATAATCATTGGTGCACTCCTGCTTAACTGTTCCGGGTTCAAGCGCCACTCCCTGCACCCATCCAATCCTGCCGCTATCGTCCATTGCCACTTGCGTCAAAGCTTCAAAACCTTTACAAGCACACTCCAAATAATCATCTGGCAAAATCCCAAGCCGGATCCCGAGCAATATACCCAATACATTTAATGCTGTTCCGGAACTTTCCGGCATATCAAATTCTTCCGGCTCTAAAAGATTTGTATGCCAAAAACCGTCTTCGCACTGGCATTTGCGCAAAGCCTCTGCCATTCCAAGATAAACCCGCTTATATTCATTATAATATTTGTGATTCCCAGGCAGAATTTCAAGAGTTCTTGCAATCCCTGCAATAACCCATCCATTTCCTCTTGACCAGAATATCTTTTTTCCACCTGCGCTACGCGCAACGTCTGGCAAGAAATTTTCATCTCTAAACCATAGTTTTTCTTCCGCATCATAACAGTGGCGCTCTTCTTTCGAATTGATATACAAACGATATGCTTTGTCAATTAAATTTTCATTATCCAAAAACAGACCCATTCTGTTGTAAAAGTGTAATGCCATATACATCGTATCGACCCACCACCAATAATCATTTGCCGGATCTGCAGCAGTCCATTCCATTGTTTGCAGAATATGATCCATTTTACCATCTATTCCATATTTTTCCATCAAATCCATATAGGTTTCACCACAACTTACATTATCTGCATTGGTTGTCTTATGATTCTGATTATCATAAAAATTCCAATCATTTTCCTCGGCCCATTTCACGGCATATTCCAGATACCCCGGCTTTTTCAGTATTTCATAAGCTGCCATATCCCCCAAAAAATATGCAGCCCTTTCCCATGCACAATCCCCTGCTTCTGGGTTTTGGGCAATCCAGTAATCATTCACCTTTTCCATAAGAGTTTTGATTTCTTCTACTGTTCTCATACATTCTCCCTCCGTTTTTGCTATCTGTACTTCAAATATACCTAAGGCATTTTCCTCTTTCAACAGCACATTTTTGCTTTCCTGCTTCTTCTAATACTGCAAAATATTGAACCTTTTCTAAATTGCATGACACAGTTCTTTTTCACAAAAAATAAGCCCCTGCAATGTTAACCTGCCTTTTGGCAAGGTTGTCATTGCAGAAGCCTGTTTTTACTCTGATCCCTATACGAAGCAAGCTTTAAACGGATTTAAGCATATGCCTGCCAGCTTAAAACACAAATTTTCCCCATATCAATCCTGAAAGTTCACTGTGATATTTCCCATATTACAAGACAGGTCAAAGGTTCCCGGAGCACCGTTATTAATCTTTCTTTCTGCTGAAAGCCCGGTAATGCTCCTTCCTCCAAGGTCAATGTTCCCGGCAGAGCATTCAATTTCATAGTTATAATCTTCCTCAGAACCGCTGACCGTGATTTCCATATTTCCAAGGTCACATTCTGCATCCAGCTCCCGCGTGATCGTTCCCTGGTATATACACTCGCCCATACCCACTTCCAGGTCAACCTCCTGCGCACTCATTTCGCTGGTTTCCACTCTCCCTGCACCAATATTGGCAGAAAACTTTTTCACATTGGCAAAATTGACTCTGACATCTCCGGCACCTGCTTCAACCTCCAGCTCATTTGCCGTCAAATGATCAGCCTCCACAACGGCTGCGCCGCATGTTAATTCTACCTCGTCAAAAGAAATCCCCTTGGGAAGATCTATGATGATCTGGTTTTGGGACAGATCCTCTCCGATATGGTGGTTTCCTTTAAAGCTCTCCACATGCAGCGTATCCTTTTCCGTATAATAATCGCAATCTCCTTTTCCCTGCACTGTAATGGTGATGATACCGTCATCTGTATCCTTTTCTCTGATAAAAAACTGCCCTGCTCCAAGATCAAAATCCAGATTTCTGATCCCGTCCGACGCAATCCCACCCGGCTCCAATCCATTCCCAATGTCTGAAAGTTCTCCATTGATCCTCAAATCTTTTGATGCCCTATCATTATCTCCTGCAAATGTGAGAATCCTCCCGTCTCCGTCATTGATTTCATACAAATCATCCCAGTCATCCCAAAAAGATATATTGCTCAGCCATCTGAGCGGCCATCCTGAATTTTTAACAACGATCCTCCCCCCGACAGCCGTACTGATCAATGCAAATACAATGCCTACAGCCATAGAGATTCCCGCCGTTATCAGACCATACTTAAAAAATTTATTCATGCCACTGCCTCCTTTTTACCGAAAAGTTTCTTAAATATATATGCAATGCCCTGGCAAACCGCCGGAATCAGCTTTCCTGCCAGAAAAACGGTAAGCATTAAAAACAGAATTCCAAGCGACAGACAGATCAGACCGCCTCCAACCAGCCCCAGCGCTCTAATTGGCATCGAAAACACGCATCCAAATCCGCCGGCAACCAGCCCCACCGCCACGATGAGCAAAATGAATGCTGCCAGTCCAAACCCAAATACCAGCGCCAGCACTGTGATAAAAACGGCAGCGATCACGCCCAGCACTGCACCGGCTATTCCCACAATTGCCGGCGAGCAGATAATGCATCCAAGCACGATCAAAACGATTGCCCATACCGGAAAATCTTCCTTTTTCTTATCCCCTTTATCTGTATTTTTAGGGGCCCCTCCATTTCCGTACCCGGCAGTCTCGCTTTCTGTTCTCTGATTTGCTGTACCTTCCGGACCAGATGTATTTTGCCCCTGCCCGTTTCTTTTCACGATTGCATTGGAATTGGGCGCATTTTGATCTGTATATCCATTTTCCGTAAATTCTCCCATGCCGGGGTTATCAGAAAGTCCGTCTTTCACAATTTTAGCCACCTGTGCCGGCGAACCTAATGCCTTGATCACCTGCCGCTCATTCTCTGCTCCGGCATCATTGAAATAGTCATTATAATATTGAAGAGCCTCCTCCCTCTCACTGGGCGAGATATCGGAGAGCAACACTTCTAGCTGTCTCATAAATTCCAATCTGTTCATTTGCACATTCCTCCCTCGAATATTCCATTAATTTTTGCAGAATATTTTCTCCATTCACTTTCATACAGATTAAGCTGCAGCCGACCCTTTTCCGTGGTCTTATAGTACCGCCGGTTCCTTCCCGCGCATTCCTTATCGTATACCTCAAGGCACTCATCCTTTTGAAGCCGACGGAGCACCGGATACAACGTGGACTCGGAAAGCTCTATCACTTGCCTGACATCCTGCGTGATCTTGTATCCGTATGCCCCTTCTGTCTCCCGGGATACAACTGCAAGCACAATCGCATCAAGCAGTGCCGCTCCTGTGTTAAAAACCATTACGCCTCTCCTTTCTGCAATATTGTTGTGTTTTATAATATTATATGTTGTATAGTATTATTGGTGATGTAGATACTATACGATATATAATATCACTTTGTCAATAGGGTAATACAAAAAAATTCTGCTACGCAATCGTATATTGCCCGGCTGAAAGCTTCTCAGCCCTTGTATCAATCTTGTCGTACAAAAAAAGCCAGCAGCGGATCTGTAACCCCATCCAAAATCCGCATACTGGTTAAAATATTTTCCGATCACTGTATTTGTAAATTCATGAAAGTGTATAACTATCAGTCTGTTTAATCCTTATTCTACAATTTTAGCATTAGGATATATCCTCTCCATCCTTTCATCATCAAATCGTTCATCCAGAAATTCTTCCAGCGCATTTTCCGGCTGCCGTATTCCGGCCGCCGCCTGCCGCTCTCCATACCGCGCCAATGCCAGCGCAGAAATCAGACAATTTACTGCCATAAACACGATCAGCACGTTACAGAGAACCGTCCCCATCCTTAAGGGCAGCTTTTCGATCCATGCGGAAAGCCGGGGATACAGGATCTTCATCCAGACCACCGCTGCAATCCCCCAGAAAAAGCAGTAAAGCAAATTGATCCTTCCTCCGAGGTTAAACCGAAAGCCGCTGTAATCCCAAAACACCGTGCCAAACACCAATTCCGTAAATACGCTGCATATGTATTCATAAGCACCCCCCAGAAGGGTTCCTGCCACGAAAATATAGGAATCGCTCCGATTCCGGATCCGGTAAAGCACTGCGGTAAGCAGACTGCAGCCCAGTCCCCATACGATACTAAAGGGACCATACACCACACTGCTTCGGCTCATCAGGCGTCCGGTAGTGATCAGGCAAAAAATGGTCTCTGTAATATCTCCCAGAAATGCACCGATCAAAAAAAGACTAAATAATTTGTAGAAGCTGCAGCCTTTGGCAAACACCACCGGTTTTTCTCTGGGCAAAGCATCCTTTTTTAATAGCTCCGGCGAAATGGAAGGAAACGCCTTTTCCATACGTTTCACCATTCTTTTGGTTATGGCGTTTTCCAAAAGACGGGATATCTGCTCCATCCCTTCTGTCAGCTGGGCAAGCTGCTCTGCCTTCTTCTGCATCCCCCTGATGGCAAGGGCAGTTCCTGCCGTATCAAGCAGCAAAAATACTGCCAGCGCCCACAAGACAATCACTCCTGCCAGATAAGGAATCATCCCGATCAGTATGCTGACCGCCGGACTTACTATGTAAGTAAGCAAAAGTGCAAATCCGCCCCAGAGCAGCGCATACCTTGCACAGATATAACCGTCAAAATTAAACCGTATATCCGAGTAATCCCACCACTTTTTATGGAATAGTTTTTCCAGCAACGCCCCTGTCGCAAACTCAATAAAAGAGGCAAGGATCATCCCTCCCAAAAACAGAAAAAAGGGATTTTCCTTAAGCTCCGGCAAAAAAATGGCAAATGCCACTGCGCCTGTTCCATAGATCGGGCAGAAAGGCCCGCTCACAAAACCTCTGTTGATAAACTTTTTCTTCCGCAATGCAGCCACGCATACCTCGCCGCACCAGCCGATAAAAGAATAAATGAAATAAAACCAGCATAATTCATAAAAAGTATAGCTCATATTTTACGTCCTTCTTTGGTATAAAAGCATGTCTTTACATTTTCTTCTTATAATAAGAATTCGCTATCAGATAAGAAAACAGAAACACATAAATGATAAAAAGCATTACCTTGATCAAATAAGGGTAACGGATTCCGCCAACAAACGACACCACCAGACAGATGACCATCATCGATTTAACAGCCGCCAAAACTGCCTTGTTGCGAATTTCCATATTTCTTTCGTCATAATTTTCCAGCCTGCTCTTTTTTAACTTTTCCTCATCTTTCAGCAAAAGCAAATTTCTCACAACTAAAATCAAGCATGCCAGCATAATCCCTGTTCCTGCACCGCAATACACACCCAGCATGTAATCAGGGATTGCCTCAGCTCCCCTGCTTTCCACTAATAATGCAAGGACTGCAGCTCCCGCCCCCGCTGCCGCGATCAGAAGCATCCACCGGTTACGGTCCTTAAGTTCCTTGCGGTATTCTTCATTCGTTGTTGCCGTTGTCTGACAAAATATTCCCTGCCTCATAAATTCTCCTCCTCCTTGTCAAATAGAAACATTTCTTCAATTGTCACCTCAAAAAACTGTGCAAGCTTATGCGCAAGCACCAGGGAAGACTTATACTTCCCACTTTCCAGCGAAATAATTGTCTGCCTGGTCACATTTACAGCATCTGCAAGCTCCTCCTGCGTGACACCCCTTTTTTTCCTGAATTCCGCAATCCTTGTCTGCAAGGTTTCTCCTTCCCTTCTCAATTTGAATGTATAGCATGCTTTACATTCTAAAGTATAGTACACTTTACATCGCGTGTCAAGTATGCTTTACATTATTTTAATAATTCTCCACTTAAATATTTGCATTTTTGGCTTTACAAAATCTGACCAGCCATGGTATCATAATTTCCAACATATCTGGGAATCTGGAATTCTGGTATCACTTCTGTGACGCATCGCTTATTCTGAAAGGATCCCTTATATGAAATCCAAACCAACAAAGGAGAACAGCATATGACAACAAAACTGAAAAATTATTTTCCCATGATCAGGGAACGGAAGGAAGTGCTCGCAGAGATCAGGAAAAGCCGGACGCTCCAGACCCGGTTTGATATCTGGGACCAGCCAAAGCAGGAAACGTTTCTGGATTTCTGCACCGGTGTCCGGGGACTGAAGCTTTTGTACGATGGCTTTTTCAAGGAGGTCATGAACCCGGAATACGTCCCGGAAAGGCTGAACGACTTCCTTTCCTGCATGCTAAACCAAAAAGTCAGGGTATTGAAGGTTCTGCCTGCCGATTCCGTGAGGATCGCCGAGGAAAGCTCCCTGCTGGTCATGGACATCGTGGTCGAGCTGGAAGACGGAAGCATTGCGAACCTTGA
>ERZ808054.517-NODE-517-length-34936-cov-5.931180_pt1 | contig 34936 bp, 27 predicted proteins | sample MGYA00380201_ERZ808054 | MGnify/ENA primary metagenome ERZ808054 (study PRJEB31490, sample SAMN06133419) | mouse gut metagenome | isolation source: Z5_2 | host: mice | place: China: Chengdu | collected 2015-05 ...
CTGTTCGCCCATTAAAGCGGTACGCGAGCTGGGTTCAGAACGTCGTGAGACAGTTCGGTCCCTATCCGGCGCAGGCGCAGGAGGCCTGCGGGGAGCTGCCCCTAGTACGAGAGGACCGGGGTGGACGGGCCGCTGGTGTACCTGCTGGGCCGCTGGGCCCATGGCAGGGTAGCCAAGCCCGGGAGGGATAAACGCTGAAGGCATCTAAGCGTGAAGCCCCCCCCAAGACGAGGCCTCCCACGCGGAAGCGGTAAGGCCCCCCGGAGAGGACGGGGTAGGTGGGCGCGGAGTGGAAGCGCAGCAATGCGTGCAGCGGACGCGTACTAATCGGCCGAGGGCTTACCCATCGTGGAGGAGCGGGTGGTGGAAGAAGGCAGATCTGTAGGATACGGTATTCGGTTTTGAGGGCATGTCCCTTTCTATAATATAGTATTTATGGGCTATTCTACAGAGAATAGCTTTTTTTATTATCTTTTGACACTCATGATAATCTATGATATAATGGCTATAGTTGAGTCTGGTTAGGAAAAACTTACGAATAAATGGTGTGAGGTGGATCGAGTATGGATACAAATATTTTGCTGGAAAATGGTACGAATGAATTGGAAGTATTAGAGTTCTTACTAGAAGGGCGGCATTATGGAATTAATGTTGCGAAGATAAGAGAGATTATCGCCTATCAGGATGTTACGCCGGTACCGAACGCACATCCCAGTATTGAAGGGATTTTTATGCCAAGAGATACTATGATCACAGCGATAAATTTAAGAAATTGTTTGCAAATGCGGGATTATGATGAAAAGGAAAAGATTTCCTCATTATTTATAGTAACTAATTTTAATAAATTGGATATCGCTTTTCACGTTGATTCCGTTGTTGGAATACATAGAGTTTCATGGAACAGCATTATTAAACCGGGGAATACCGTTTCAACCAGCGAAGACGGCGTTTCTACAGGTATTGTTAAAATTAATGGAGAACTGATCATTATTCTGGATTTTGAAAAGATTGTGACGGATATCAATCCGGAAACAGGATTAAAAATATCAGAAATAGAAGCTTTGGGTGAAAGACCGTTGAGAGATACACCAATTTTAATAGCTGAAGATTCTCCGTTATTGAATAAACTGATTGTTAATTCCCTGAAGCAAGCAGGCTACACCAATTTGATCCATACTGAAAACGGAAAACAAGCATATGATGTAATACAGCAATGTAAGGCAGATGGTACATTAAGAGACCATGTACAATGCATTATTACGGATATTGAGATGCCGGAGATGGATGGACATCGTTTGACAAGGCTGGTAAAAGAAGACGAAGAAACGAAACATATTCCTATCGTTATTTTCTCATCATTGGTAAATGATGAAATGAAGAGAAAAGGAAAGGCACTCGGAGCAGATGCACAGCTTTCCAAACCGGAAATAGGAAACCTGGTACACATAGTAGACGAGTTACTTCAATAAAATATGAATATATGGCCGGGAGTAATTCCCGGCTTGTTTTATGCGAAGGGGGGCGTAAGGAAATTAGCAGCTTTGCTGCACGCACCTCACGCGGCAAGTAGGGAAGATGAATCTTCTCTACTCGATTATCATGCGGCGGAGACAGAAAAAAGATGGAGACTATAAAAGATATTTTACTTGAAAAAATAGAAGATGCGGAACTTGTTTTAGTTGGTATTGGAGAAGAGTTTGAAGAACCGGTGCCTAAAGTGGAGGAAAATCCTGAATTTTCAGACGCCTTGAGACGAATGGAGGAGCAGGAAAAGGATGCATGGATGTATCCCTACTTCCAAAAAGCATATCTCGACAGATCTAAGGGAGATAAGACAAAAAAAGCATATAGCATTTTAGAAAATTTGCTGGATGGTAAAAATTATTTTGTTGTATCCACTCGTACGGATGATTATATTTATAAGACGAGGCTTTCAAAGGAAAGAATTGTAACGCCCTGTGGAGGATATCGATTTTGCCGGTGTGCGGAGGGCTGTAATAAACAACTTTATTCGGCAGATGGACAGCTTTCGGAGAAAATATATGACTTTTTGCTTAAGAAGGAATATGATAAAAAAATAGAACAGCCGGTATGTCCTGTTTGTGGAAAGGATCTGGTTTTTAATATTGTGGGAGAAGACGGATATATAGAAGAGGGGTATTTACCACAATGGAACCAATATATGAAATGGCTGCAAGGAACGGTCAATAAGAAATTATGCGTATTGGAATTGGGTGTCGGCATGAAGTATCCTACCGTTATTCGATGGCCTTTTGAAAAGGTAGTCTATTTTAATCAGAAGGCGAATATTTTCAGAGTACATAGCAAATTGTATCAACTGACAGAAGAAATTAAGGACAGAGGGTATAAAATAGAAAAAAAACCAATGGATTTTCTTATAAATGGGTTTGTCTAATAAGTATATATATGATAAACTAAAGTGATAAATAATAAAATATAAGTAAAAATGTGAGGGTGTTTCATGGGTTCAGATGAAGAATACTTAGATGATTTTATTAGTTCTCTTATGAAAGAAGAGTCAGGAGAGGGTCTTGCGCCTTCGGATGAGGAGAAAGAAGAATCCGGTTTAGAAGAAGGAATGGAACCGGAAGATTTAGATTTTGCAATAGAAGATTTAGCACCGGAAGAATTTGAGGCCGGTGATTTTGCGTTGGAAGATTTTGAGGGAGAGGAACCTGAATTAAATAGTGATCTGGAAGATTCTGCCATAGATGATATGATGGACGGATTGCTGGAGGATATGCCGGAGGAAGCGGCGCTGGAAGATATACTGGAGGAGCCGGCTTTGGAGGATATACCGGATGAACTGGCTTTGGAGGATATGCCGGATGAATTGGCTTTGGAGGATATACCGGAGGAATTAGCTTTGGAAGATATGCCGGATGAACTGGCTTTAGAAGATATGCCGGAAGAAGAGGCTGATTTGGAAGATTTTAGCTTGTCTGATTTTCAAATGGATGAAATGGAAAATGAGGATTTTGATGATGAAGAAGAAAGCTTGATTTCACCGGATGAAGTTGATGCGATGTTTGCAGCAGCAGATGCGGCGGCAGATATGGGAGAGGATCTCACAGAGGAAGATGCCTTACTCGATGCAGAAATGCAGACGGATGAAATCTTTGACTTTTTAGATGATATGCCGACGGAGGAAGAGGACAGCGGAGAATCCGGGGCGGCTGTAAGCGGCGTGCAGGAAACGCCGGCGGAAGAAGAGCAGGAAGAGCCAAAGAAAAAGAAGAAGGAAAAGAAAAAGAAGGAGAAAAAAGCGAAAAAAGAAAAAAAATCGTTATTTGGCAAAAAGAAGAAGTCCGGGGAAGAAGATGCAGAAGACGCAGGAGAAGGCGATTCCGGAAGCGATAGTCAGAATGCGGAGGATGGCGCAGAGGGAGAAAAAGAAGAGAAGAGCCAAGGGCTTTTTAGTAAAATCATGGCCTTTTTGACTGAAGCAGATGACGAGGACGGGGAGGAAGGCAGGGCGGATGGCTTGGAGCCTTCCGATGAAAATAAAAATATACTGAAAGAACTGGATGATGAGGATAAAAATAAAAAGAAGAAAAAGGTAAAAGCGAAAGGCGACGAAGAAGGAAAAGAAAAGAAAGAGAAAAAGAAGAAGGAAAAAAAGGAGAAAAAGAAAAAAGAAAAACCTGCGGCAGCCGATGCTGAAGGTTCGGAGACCGTTAAAAAAGGAAAAAGAGTTTCTATTAAGAGTATTTTGGTAATAACAGCATTTTGCTTGACGATAACGGCAATGATCATTGTGACATGCAGTATTATTCCGGACTTTTTTGATAAGAGAAAGGCAAGAGAAGCCTTTTATCAGGCAGATTATATAAAATCCTATGAGTTGATGTATGGAAAAAAATTGGATGAGAGCGATGCTATTATATATAATAAGGCAAAAACGATTCTCGAAATGAAGAGGAAATTGGACTCCTACCATAATTATCTGGGCATGGGAAAAGAAATACAGGCGCTGGATGCTCTCATGTCAGGGGTGGAACATTATCCCGAAATATTGGCTAAAGCCGAAGAATATCGGGTGACTCAGGAAGTCAATGCGATTTATGAATCAATATTAAGTATTCTGAATGATAAATATACTTTGGCGGAGCCGGTTGCGCAGACGATCATAGCATATGATGATGTGACATATACGAAAAGGTTGGAATCTATCGTTTATAATACTCCGTTCATTATGCCGGAGGAAAAGACGGAAAAAGAGGAAGCGGTTCCAACAGAGGATATTCTTCCCGAAGAACAGGAAATGATGGAGGAAGAGCAACTTCCGGATGCAATGGAGCAGGATCTTCCCCAGGATACGTTAGCGGATGAAATGACAACGCCGGAAGAGGAGATGCCGCAGGGAGAGGATGTGTCGCAGCAGGAACCGGAAGGGGCTGGAACAGAACCGGCCGTAGAAGAACCTTCTGTAGCAGAAGATCCTTACGCAAATGATTCTGTGGCGGATTCGCCCGTTCAGGAGGGAAATACCTCCCAGGGAGAAGATGTGTCCACATGGACAGGTAACAGCGGTTTTGGCAGTCAGGGAGAGCAGATTCAGGGGTTACAGCAGCCTATTAATATAGAAATACACGGAAATTGACGGAGATAGAGAGCGGCGGCATATGACAGCGATTATTGACTATGATGCAGGAAATATAAAAAGCGTGGAGAAAGCACTTCTTTTTCTAGGGGAACAAGTTTGTGTGACACGGGAGAGGGAGAAAATTCTGAGTGCAGACAGAGTGATTTTGCCAGGGGTAGGATCTTTTGGAAAGGCAATGGAGAGGATTCGCAGCTACGGTCTCGAAGATGTAATAAAAGAGATTGTTAGCAGGGGAACTCCGTTTCTCGGTATCTGCCTTGGGCTGCAGCTGTTGTTTGACCGAAGTGAAGAATGCGAGGGGGTTGCCGGGCTGGGCATTCTGCGAGGAGAAATTATTCGAATACCGGAGAAAGAAGGCGGAAAGGTTCCGCAGATCGGATGGAATTCCCTGCGTTATCCGAAGCAGGGAAGGCTGTTTGAAGGAGTTGCTGAGGAATCCTATGTATATTTTGTGCATTCTTATTATTTGAAAGCGGGAGAAGAAAATATCGTTACCGCTACGACGGAATATAATACCTTGATCCATGCATCCGTGGAAAAGGGCAATGTGTTTGCCTGTCAGTTCCACCCGGAAAAAAGTTCGGAGACAGGGTTGAAGATTCTCCGTAATTTTATCAGAATACAAAAGGAGGGGAAATAAATGCATGCGAAACGTATTATCCCTTGCCTGGATGTACATAATGGAAGAGTGGTAAAAGGGGTTAATTTTGTAAATCTGAAAGACGCGGGTGACCCGGTGGAAATAGCGGCCGCTTATGATAAAGAAGGCGCGGATGAACTGGTATTTCTCGATATTACGGCATCTTCTGACGCCAGGGCAACGGTAGCGGATATGGTGCGGCGCGTGGCGGAGAAAGTGTTTATTCCTTTTACCGTAGGAGGTGGAATCCGTACCGTAGAAGATTTTAAAGCGATTCTCAGAGAAGGGGCGGATAAAGTTTCCATCAATTCTTCCGCCATTGATCATCCGAACCTGATCTGCCAGGCAGCAGAAATATTTGGCAGTCAGTGCGTTGTGGTGGCAATCGATGCGAAAAGGCGGGAGGATGGTTCCGGCTGGAATGTTTATAAGCATGGAGGCAGGGTGGATACCGGCCTGGATGCGGTGGAATGGGCGATGAGAGCCGATATGCTGGGGGCAGGAGAGATTCTTTTGACGAGCATGGACTGCGATGGCACGAAAGCCGGTTATGATATAGAACTGACAAAGACGATAGCTGAAAATGTTTCCATACCTGTAATAGCGTCCGGAGGGGCCGGACGATTAGAAGATTTTAACGCCGCGCTGACAGAGGGCCGGGCGGATGCCGCTTTGGCCGCATCGCTGTTTCATTATAAGGAACTGGAGATATGTGAGGTGAAAAAATTTTTAAGGGAGCGGAAAGTATCGGTAAGGCTATAAGGATAAAAGGAGTACAAAAGCATGGCAATGATTCAGAATGATTGGCTGGAAGCGTTGAAGCCGGAATTTTCCAAGCCATATTACAGGCAGCTTTTTCAGTTTGTGCAAGGAGAATATAGTAAGTCGGTGATCTATCCTCCGGCAGATGATATTTTCAATGCATTTCATTTTACGCCTTTGAGTCAGGTAAAAGTATTGCTGTTGGGGCAGGATCCATACCATAATGAGCATCAGGCTCATGGGCTAAGCTTTTCCGTACTTCCTGATCAGAAAAATATCCCGCCATCCCTTCAGAATATTTATCAGGAATTGCATGATGATATGGGATGCCGTATCCCGAACAACGGATATTTGAAAAAATGGGCGGATCAGGGAGTTCTGCTTTTAAATACGGTGCTTACGGTAAGGGCTCACCAGGCGAATTCCCATCAGGGAAAAGGTTGGGAAATGTTTACCGATGCAGTCATTGAAGCGGTCAACGCCCAGGATCGGCCGATCGTTTATTTTTTGTGGGGAAGGCCGGCACAGAATAAAATGTCTATGTTGACAAATCCCAAACATCTTATATTAAAAGCGCCTCACCCCAGTCCGTTGTCTGCATACAGGGGGTTTTTTGGATGCAGACATTTTAGCAGAGCCAATGAATTTCTGGCAGAGAATGGAGTGGAGCCGATCGATTGGCAGATCGAAGATATTGAATAGAAACGGGGAGAAAGATGAAAAAAGAACCATTTGTAACGAAAGAAATGATAGATGAGATTGTAAAAGATTACCCTACGCCTTTTCATATTTATGATGAAAAGGGGATCCGGGAAAATGCAAAGGCGGTAAAAGAAGCTTTTTCATGGAATCCGGGATTTAAGGAGTATTTTGCAGTGAAAGCGACGCCCAATCCATGTCTGATGCAGATATTGAAAGAATATGGCTGTGGGTACGATTGCTCCTCCATGACGGAACTCATGCTGAGCGCGGCAATCGGTGCGACAGGAGAAGATATTATGTTTTCCTCGAATGAGACTCCTGCTGAAGAATATGCATATGCTGCAAAGCTGGGAGCAATTATCAATTTGGATGATATTACACATATTGATTATTTGGAAACGGTTTTAGGGAAGCTTCCTGAAACAATAAGCTGCCGATACAATCCGGGCGGCGTGTTTACAATGAGCAATGGAATTATGGACAACCCCGGGGATTCCAAGTATGGTTTTACTCAGGAACAGATGTTTGAGGGGTTTCGTATCCTTAAGGAAAAGGGCGTGAAAAATTTTGGGATCCATGCGTTTCTGGCAAGCAATACGGTGACGAACGAATATTATCCGACGCTGGCAGGGCAGCTGTTCGAAATGGCAGTGCGTTTAAAAGAGGAAACTGGCGCGGCGATTAAATTTATTAATCTTTCAGGAGGAGTAGGAATTCCTTATCAGCCAGGACAGGCCGGAAATGATATTTACGCTATCGGGGAGGGCGTAAGAAAGGTATACGAAGAGGTGCTTGTCCCGGCAGGAATGGGAGACGTATCCATTTATACGGAAATGGGGCGTTTTATGATGGGACCTTATGGGGCGCTTGTAACGAAGGCGATTCATGAAAAGCATACCTATAAGGAATATATCGGAGTGGACGCTTGTGCAGTCAATCTGATGCGTCCGGCGATGTACGGGGCATATCATCACATAACGGTACTTGGGAAAGAACAGGAGCCTTGTGATTGCAAATATGACGTCGTTGGCTCTTTATGTGAGAATAACGATAAATTTGCTGTAGACAGGATGTTGCCGGAGATTGATAAAGGGGATTATCTTTTTATCCATGATACAGGAGCTCATGGATTTTCCATGGGGTATAATTACAATGGAAAATTAAAATCGGCAGAACTTTTGCTGAGGGAAGACGGCGGCGTGGATTTGATCCGCAGGGCGGAGAAACCGGAGGATTATTTTGCTACATTTGACGGGTTAGACATTTATAAAAATTTAGAAAAAGAATTTTAAAAAATGACTTGCCAATATCAGCCGAGTATGATATTATATTACTCGGCTGTTAGATTATAACAGAACCAAAATAAGTGATAAGCCGATGTGGCGGAATTGGCAGACGCATCAGACTCAAAATCTGACGATGGCAACATTGTACGAGTTCAAGTCTCGTCATCGGCATACAAAAAACTTGCCGTACTAAGTAATTAGTACGGCAAGTTTTTTGTATTTTATGCAATATATGAAATGTATAATAATGCGGAATGTGAGAAGAATATATTCAACATAAAACACAAAAAAAACATTATCTGCTTGACAGAAATTGTATAAATTGTTATGATATACCCAGATATTTACTGGAAAATATTGTGAGCGGACGAGATGTCAGAATATGTCCGGAGTAGATGAATGCGGTAGAAATCCTTGCAAAGGGAATGAAAGAAAGGAGAAATATATTATGCAGGAGTTCAAGTATACGATTAAGGATGAACTGGGAATTCATGCGAGACCTGCAGGATTGCTGGTAAAGCAGGCAGCAGCTTTTAAGAGTACTATTATGGTGGATACCGGTACGAAAAAAGCGGATGCAAAGAAGATCATGGCGCTTATGGGAGCTGGCGCAAAGAAAGGGACGACTGTTACTTGTACGGCGGAAGGCCCCGACGAGGCAGAAGCAATCGCAGCTTTAAAGAAATTCTTTGAAACCAATTTGTGATAGGAGCAGAAATGAGGATAATTAAAGCAAAAGATTATAAAGATATGAGCAGGAAGGCTGCTAATATTATTTCAGCCCAGGTCATTGTAAAGCCGAATTGTGTTCTCGGGCTTGCAACGGGATCTACGCCGATTGGAACTTATGAACAGCTGGTGGAATGGTACCAGAAAGGTGATTTGGATTTTTCTGCGGTTACGTCGGTGAATCTGGATGAGTATAAAGGGCTGACGAAGGATAACGATCAGAGCTATTATTATTTTATGAACGATCATCTTTTCAGTAAGGTGAATATAAACAAGGATAACACCCATCTTCCTGACGGAACGGAGCCGGACAGCGACAAGGCATGTGCTGATTATAACAAAGTGATTGAATCGGTAGGAGGTATCGATTTACAGCTTTTAGGACTTGGGCATAACGGACATATTGGGTTTAACGAGCCGGCAGATGAGTTTATTCCTGAGACTCATTGCGTGGATCTGACACCATCTACGATTGAAGCGAATAAGAGATTTTTTGCATCTTATGACGATGTGCCGAAACAGGCGTATACGATGGGCATTAAGACAATTATGCTGGCAAAATCGGTGCTTGTAGTAGTCAGCGGAGAAGACAAGGCAGCGATCGTAAGAGATGCATTCTTCGGGCCGATTACTCCTAAGGTACAGGCATCGGTATTACAGCTTCATCCTAATGTAACCGTAGTGGCAGATGAAGCGGCTCTTTCTCTCGTAAAAATGTAATCAATAAAAGTTAGTGATTGAAAATATTTATTTGTGGTATAAGAAAGAATTTTATAAAAAGACCGAACTACAGTATTTTACGATAGTCCGGTCTTTTTTTGTTTGGAGAAGATTCCTTTCCTTCTCGCTTGTTATGCGGTGTTTTCTCAAATTAATTTTTCGGGAATACTTTCAAAAAAGCTGATTTTAGTGTATAGTAAATAAAGTATGGGTATATCGCGTGAGAATATTCCGGCATAAAATAAAGAAATATACTTAAGAGAATGATCGGGGAGCTGCTATGGATTGCAAAGAAGTAATAAAGATGATACCGGACTTTTTGAATCATAAATTAAATAGCAGAGAATTGAGAGATTTTTTAGATCACATTGAAGAATGCAAGGAATGCAAAGAAGAACTCAGCATACAGTTTCTTGTGCAGGAAGGAATGGCCAGACTGGAGGAGGGGAATACCTTTGACTTGCAGAAGGAATTTGACTGGATGATGGAAGATGCCAGGAGAAGGATGAAAATACGCGAAGTATTGCACTTCCTTGTATATGGAGTGGAAGTTCTGGCGATTATAACCATTATAACAATTATCGTTTTGATTATAGTGCTGTGAAAACAGCGGGGATATGGAGCATATGGAAAAAATAGTATTGATCGATGGACATAGTATTTTAAACAGGGCGTTCTATGGAGTGCCGGATCTGAGCAATTCGGAGGGGCTTCATACGAATGCCATTTATGGGTTTCTGAATATTATGTTTAAAATTCTGGATGAAGAACATCCCGAATATTTGGTGGTGGCTTTTGACGTACATGAACCTACGTTCCGCCATAAAATTTACAGCGAATATAAAGGGACAAGAAAGCCCATGCCGGAAGAACTGCGCGAGCAGGTTCCCGTGATGAAAGAAGTTCTCGCATCGATGGGGATACGGACGGTAGAAAAGCCCGGATTGGAAGCGGATGATATTCTTGGGACGCTGGCAAAGCGGTCGGAAAAGGAAGGAATGGAGGTTGCCCTGATTTCCGGCGACAGGGATCTGCTGCAGATCGCTTCTTCCCGCATTAAGATCCGTATACCGAAAACGAAAGGCGGCAAAACGGAAGTAGAGGATTATTATGCGGCGGATGTGGAAAAAAAATATCAGGTGAATCCGGTACAGTTTATCGATTTGAAGGCGCTGATGGGAGATACCGCGGATAATATTCCCGGCGTACCGAAGGTTGGCGAAAAGACGGCGACAGATCTGATGGTACGTTTTGGTTCTCTGGAGGGAATCTACGAACATTTGGAAGAGGTATCCAGGAAATCGGTCAGAGAATCTTTGGAAGCGAACAGGGAGCTTGCCGATTTGAGCAAGGAGCTGGCGACGATCAAAGTGGATGGAGATATTGATCTTTCTTATGACGATGCCCGAATCGGTGATTTTTATACGGAAGACGCTTATAAGATTTTTCAACGGCTGGGATTTAAAAATATGTTGAGCCGTTTTGAGAAGCAAGGCATAGAAAATAAAGAAACGCAATATTTTAAGACGGTGACGGATCTGGGAGAGGCAGAGGAACTTTTCCAAAAGCTGCGTACTTTGGAGAAAGAACAGTGGGCGTCCTTTGAGATCATAGAAGACAGCAGCAGGGAGGGGGATTTTGTCGGCATAGCTCTGGCCTTTGGGGAAAAAGAGATTTATTTCCTGAAGCCGGAAGGATTTCTGACGAGGGAATATCTGCTGGAAGGTCTGGGGGAGGCGACTGCGGGAGAAAGAAAACCCGGCATGCGGTTTGCTGCCTTTGACATGAAAAACAAATATAAATATATGAAGACGGATAAGACGGCAGGGCTGTTTGATATATTGATTGCGGCGTATTTATTGAATCCCTTGAAGAACGATTATCAGCCGGAAGATATCGCTTCGGAATATCTGGGATTGACGATTCCGGGAAAAGCACAGCGGTTTGGAAAGACGCCTTTGAAAAAAGCAGTGGAAGAAAATGAAAAAGAAGTTATGGAATATGCATGTTTTCTTGCGTATGTGGATTGGATGGCGGCACCTGTTTTAAAAGAGAGGCTCGGACAGACGGGCATGGAACGGCTGATGGAAGAAATTGAAATGCCCCTTTCCTATGTCCTTTATTGCATGGAAAAGGAAGGCGTCAAAGTAAAACCGGACGAGCTGCGCGCTTATGGGGAGGCGCTAAACGGGAGGATTGGGGAACTGGAAGAAAGTATTCACCGGATAGCAGGATGCGATTTTAATATTAATTCTCCAAAGCAGCTGGGGGAGGTTTTATTCGAGAAAATGGGCATTCCGGGCGGGAAAAAGACGAAGACCGGATATTCTACGGCTGCGGATGTATTAGATAAGCTGGCCCCGGACTACCCCATTGTGGAGGAGGTTCTGGAATATAGAGGATTGACGAAACTAAAATCCACCTATGCGGAAGGGCTGGCGGCATATATAGGGGAAGATAACAGAATACACAGCACTTTTAACCAGACGATTACGGCTACGGGGAGGATCAGCTCAACGGAACCGAACTTGCAGAATATTCCGATGAGGATGGAACTGGGCCGGCTGATAAGGAAAGTATTTGTCCCGGAAGAGGGGTTTGTATTTACGGATGCGGATTATTCCCAGATAGAGCTGAGGGTACTCGCCCATATGTCGGAGGATGCCCAACTGATTGAGGCTTATAAAATGGACGAAGATATCCATAGAATTACGGCTTCCAAAGTATTCCATACTCCTTTTGAAGAAGTGACGGATTTGCAGCGAAGGAATGCTAAGGCGGTAAACTTCGGTATCGTGTATGGCATCAGTTCCTTTGGATTAAGCCAGGATCTGAGTATTTCCAGAAAAGAGGCAGCGGAGTATATCGAACAATATTTTGCAACTTATCCGGAAGTAAAGAAGTTTTTGGACAGGCAGGTAGAAAATGCGAAAAAGGAAGGCTATGTGACAACGATGTTCGGACGCAGAAGGCCGGTGCCAGAGCTTTCCTCCAGCAATTTTATGCAGCGTTCCTTCGGAGAAAGGGTTGCGATGAATTCCCCGATACAAGGTACGGCGGCGGATATTATTAAGATCGCTATGATCAGGGTGTGGCGGAGATTAAAGGAAGAAAACTTATCTTCCAGGCTGATCCTTCAAGTACACGATGAACTTTTGATCGAGACAGCGGAAGAGGAAACGGAGAAGGTGAAGGCCATTCTGGATGAGGAAATGAAGGCGGCGGCGAATCTGGCCGTCACGCTGGAAGTAGATATGCACACCGGAAAGAACTGGTATGAGGCAAAATAACCGGAATCGCGGAACAGGAGTTTTTTATGAAGATCATTGGCATTACGGGCGGCATTGGGGCCGGCAAGACGGAAGTATTGGCATATATAAGAGGAAAATATAATTGTCAGGTATTGCTGGCCGATGAAGCGGCGCATAAAGTGAAAGAGCCTGGAGAAAGCTGCTATGGGGCGTTGGTGAAGCTGCTCGGTCAAGAGATACTTGCGCCGGATGGAAGGATTGACCGGCAAAAAATGGCGGAGAAAATATTCGGCAGCGAGGCTCTTTTGCAACAGGTGAACGATCTGATCCATCCGATGGTCAGGGAATATATTCTGAAAGAAATCGAAAAGGCCGGCAGGGAAGGAAAAACCGATTTTTTGTTTATCGAGGCGGCGCTTTTGATCGAGGGCGGATATGAAAATATAGTGGATGAACTTTGGTATATTTACGCCGGAGAGGAAGTGCGGAGGCGGAGGCTGAAGCATTTTAGAAACTACAGCGATGAAAAAATCTCCGGTATCCTGGAGCGGCAGCTTTCGGAAGAAGAGTTCAGGAAGCATTGTAAGGTCGTGATCGATAATGGGGGCAGCCTTGCGGATACATATGAGCAGATTGATAAGAAATTGGAGGGGTATCTGTGACAGAGGGAAAAAACTATTCGGGACAGCTTGTTTTTGGATTGGACATAGGAACGAGAAGCGTAGTGGGTACGGTGGGATACCGCAGCAATGACCGTTTTTATGCGGTGGCACAGAGAATGAAAGAGCATGAGACCCGCGCCATGCTGGATGGGCAGATCCATGACATCCGGAAAGTGGGGGAGACTGTCCGGCAGATCAAGGAAGAACTGGAAGCAGCGACGGGAAGAAAATTGACGGAAGCCTGTATCGCGGCCGCAGGACGTGTGCTTCGCACTGTGAATGTGACGGTGGACAGCGAGTTTGCCCATGAAAAGGAAATCACACAGGAGGATATGTACGGCCTCACCTCTTATGGCGTGGAACGGGCTTATGAGAGGTTTCAGAATGAAAATGATACGGATATGAAATTTTACTGTGTGGGCCATTCTGTCATCCATTATTATATTAATCATTATCCGATTTCCAATCCGGAGGGGCATAAGGCAAAAATATTGAGCGCGGAAATGATTGCCACATTTTTGCCGGATGATGTGGTGGACGGATTGAATAAAGCGGTGGAACTGGCGGGGCTTAATGTGGCAAATATGACGTTGGAGCCGATCGCGGCGATCCAGGTGGCAATCCCTGAAATGTATCGGATGCTGAACATCGCTTTGGTGGACGTGGGAGCGGGGACTTCGGATATTTCCATTACGAAGGACGGAAGCATCATTGCATTTGGAATGATCCCCATGGCCGGAGACGCCCTGACAGAAACGATTGCCAGACATTGTCTTGTGGATTTTGGAACGGCGGAACAGATAAAAAAAGATGCGGGAATCATGAAAGAGATCACCTATAAGGATATTATGGGCTTGCAGCAGAGCATCACCAAAGGCGAACTGTTGGAAGTGGTGAATCCGGTCATAGAATCCATGGCGCTTCAAGTGGCCGATAAAATCAAGGAACTGAACGGAGGGAAATCGGTCAGTGCCGTTTTCGTAGTAGGCGGGGGCGGTAAAATAGAAGGCTATACGGAACGGCTGGCGGAAGAACTGGGCATACAAAAGGAAAGAGTAGCGGTACGCGGCGGAGAAGTATTGCAGTCCGTAGAATTTTTGGAAGATCATATCGTAAAAGATTCCCTGCTGGTGACGCCGGTCGGCATTTGCCTGAGCTTTTATGAACAGAGCAATAATTTTATATTCGTGGATTTTAACGGACAGAGGGTGAAATTATACGATAACAATATGCTGGCGGTGGTAGATGCGGCGATGCAGGCCGAGTTTGAAAAGGAAGGGCTGTTCCCGAAGAGAGGGAAGGAGCTGAATTTCCGGGTCAACGGAAAGACGAGAATTGTCCGGGGGCAGTTGGGGGAAGCGGCAGTCATTCGGGTAAACGGGGAAGAGGCTGATATACATACACCTATCCGCAGAGGAGATAAGATAGAAGTGGTTCCTTCCACGGCGGGAGACGCGGCGGCTATGGAGCTGGGCGCATTGAAAGAATTTGGCGATATAATCAGGGTGACGGTGAACGAGAAAAGGATTGATCTGCCGAAATTTGCCCGGGTCAACGGAAAACTACAATCGAAATATTATGATATCAGGGATAATGACGAGATCGAAATGCTGAATTATTATACGGTGAGGCAGATCGCCGATTTTATGGACGTTATGGTGGACGACAGGCTTCACATGTATGTCAATAACCGGCGGGCGGATATGGATACCCATGTATTTGAGAATTTTACCGTGTCGTGGGCGATGCGGGGGACGGATGAAGATACGTGGCTGACAAACAGGGAAAGAGGAGAGATGGCTGCCGAAAGGGCGGAAAAGGACAGAATGCCGGAATATGGAGCATATGCCCTCATAGAAGAAGACATTGAGGAAGAACCGGAAAGCGCAGAGCCGGCAAGCCGGAAAAAAGAAGAAATGCCGTCGGACAGTGCAAAAAGGGGGAAGGAACCTTCCAGAACGATCCACCTTCTGGTAAACGGAAGCCCTGTAACGATGAAAGGGAAAACATCATACGTATTTGTGGATATTTTTGATTATATTGATTTCGATCTTTCCAGTCCCCAGGGGGCTTGCGTGATCACGAAGCGGAATGGACAGATATCGAGATATATGGAACAAGTGGAAGATGGGGACGTTATAGAGATTTACTGGGAAAAATAAAAGTGGGAAAGGCTGGATAAGGAAATGCGGATGTGCAGTATTGCCAGCGGAAGCAGTGGAAACTGCATCTATGTGGGTTCCGATGCCACACATATATTAGTGGATGTTGGGATCAGCGGCAAAAGAACAAAAGAAGGACTGGAAAAACTGGGGATAAAGCCGGAAGAGTTGGACGGAATCTTTATCACCCATGAACATGCGGATCACATCCATGGGCTGGGAGTGATGGCAAGGAAGTACAACATTCCTGTTTATGGGACGAAAGGAACGCTGGATGCGATCCGTTGTTCTGCCATGGCAGGAAAGATTGAAGAATGTTTGTTTCATGAACTGGAAGCGGATCATAAAGTGACTCTCAAGGATCTGGTGGTAAATCCCATGAAGATTTCTCATGATGCGGCGGAACCGGTAGCATACCGTATCAGCCATGGAAGGCAAAAGCTGGGGATCGTGACGGATCTGGGCTGCTATAACGATTATACGGTGGAATGCCTAAGGGGGATGAATGCACTGCTGATAGAAGCGAATCACGATGTGAATATGCTTCAAGTGGGGCCTTATCCATATTATTTAAAAAGAAGGATTGCCGGGGATCGGGGGCATCTGTCCAATGAACTTTCGGGACAGCTGCTTTGCAGATTATTGAACGACGGTATGCAGGCGATCGTACTGGGGCATTTAAGCAAAGAAAATAACCTGCCGGAGCTTGCCTATGAAACGGTGCGGGTAGAAATTGCGATGGCGGATAATAAATATAAAGCGAACGATTTTCCGATACGGATTGCAAACAGAAGCGAGGTATCGGAAATCGTGGAAATTGCATAGGGGCGGCGGATAAAGCCGCAGAAATGGAGAATACGATGAAAAAGACGATTATTACTGTAGTAGGGAAAGATACGGTTGGCATTATCGCAAAAGTATGTACTTATCTGGCGGACAATAAAATCAATATTTTGGATATTTCCCAGACGATTGTACAAGGGTATTTCAATATGATGATGATCGTGGATATGAGCAGGACGGAAAAGCATTTTGGGGATATCGTGGATGAACTGGGAATGCTTGGGGAGGAGATCGGCGTTATCATCAAATGCCAGAAGGAAGAAATCTTTGATAAAATGCACAGGATTTGAAATGAGGAGAGAAGATGATTAATATATTTGAAGTTGCGGAAACAAACCAGATGATTGAAAAGGAAAATCTGGATGTAAGGACGATAACGCTCGGTATCAGTCTGCTGGACTGCATCGATTCCGATTTGGATAAATTAAATGAAAAGATATACGCCAGAATTTATGAGGCGGCAAAGGATTTGGTGAAAACGGGGGAAGAGATTTCCAGGGAATTTGGAATACCGATTGTCAATAAAAGGATTTCGGTTACTCCGATCGCGCTTGTTGGCGGAGCTGCATGCAAAACGCCGGAGGATTTTGCAAGGATCGCTAAAACACTGGATAAGGCGGCGCACGAAGTAGGCGTTAATTTTATCGGCGGATATTCCGCCCTGGTGTCGAAAGGGATGACGGAGGCGGACCGGATCTTCATAGAATCCATACCGCTCGCTCTGTCTGCAACGGAGAGGGTATGCAGTTCCGTGAATCTGGGTTCCACAAAGACGGGGATCAACATGGACGCGGTAAAGCTGATGGGAGAGATCGTAAAGAAGACGGCGGAATATACGAAAGAGGAAGATTCTCTTGGATGTGCGAAGCTGGTTGTATTTTGCAATGCGCCGGATGATAATCCGTTTATGGCCGGGGCGTTTCATGGCGTGACGGAAAGCGACCGGATCATTAACGTGGGAGTCAGCGGCCCGGGAGTGGTAAAAACCGCTCTTAGCAAGGTGCGCGGCAAGAATTTTGAAATATTGTGTGAGACGATTAAAAAGACTGCTTTTAAGGTGACGAGGGTAGGACAACTCGTGGCGCAGGAGGCATCCAAAAGGCTGGGGGTACCCTTTGGCATCGTGGATTTGTCGTTGGCGCCGACTCCGGCGATCGGTGACAGCGTAGCGGATATTTTGTGCGAGATCGGTCTGGAGTATGCGGGTGCGCCGGGAACAACGGCGGCTTTGGCATTGTTGAACGACCAGGTGAAGAAAGGCGGCGTTATGGCGTCTTCGTATGTGGGCGGATTGAGCGGGGCATTTATACCGGTCAGCGAAGACCAGGGGATGATAGATGCGGTCAGCGCCGGTGCGCTTACGTTGGAAAAACTGGAGGCTATGACCTGTGTATGTTCCGTGGGGCTGGATATGATAGCGATTCCGGGAGATACGAAAGCCACTACGATTTCAGGCATTATTGCCGATGAGATGGCAATCGGCATGGTGAATCAGAAGACGACGGCAGTAAGGATTACTCCCGTAATCGGGAAAGGTGTGGGAGAAAGCGTAGAATTTGGCGGTTTGCTGGGGCATGCACCGATCATGCCGGTGAACGGTTTTTCCTGCGATGATTTTGTGAACAGAGGGGGACGTATTCCTGCGCCTATCCATAGTTTTAAGAATTAGGGGAGCAGTTGGGCAAAACATACTGCATGTTCAGAAATTATTAAGAAATGTGTGATTGTACTAAAGATAAGACTATGTTATGATTCGATATATAGTGCTATTATAGCGCGATGGAATACTAAGTGTTGTGTTATTGTGTATACGTCCCAATGTTTATAGGTTATAGAAAGGGAATTTATTATGATGAAAAATAAGTCAAATTGGAAAAAAGCGATACTGGCGGTTCTGCTGGCTGCTATGGGAATACAGGCGGCGGGCTGCGGCGGCTCCAAAACGGATAATACGACGGCGCAAAAGGAATTTGTATATGTGCCGGAATACCGGAGCCTGGATGCGCAGGACGGCGTGGATCAGGTTTTTATCAACGAAGATACCATATATTACAGATCTGGTTCTTATAATGAAGCGGCGCAGAGTTATGAGGAATATCTCGTTATGCTGAAGGTCGGTGAAGATGAGTCGCAGAAAATTCCACTGGACTTTGGGGAGAACAGCAGTATTCAGCAAATCGCCATGGATAGAGATGGAAGTTTCCTGGCCGTATTGAGCAGATATGTTTATGATGAAAGCGAAACGGGTGAAGCCGGTGAGGCGGCGGAAGGAGAAGAAGCGCCGGAGGATGCGGAAGCATCGGAAGATGCAGAAGTTCCAGAAGACGCGGAAACATCGGAAGATGCAGAAGTTCCAGAGGATGCGGAAGCATCGGAAGATGCGGAAGCTCCAGAGGATGCGGAGGCACCGGAAGATGCGGAAGCTCCAGAGGGTGCGGAGGTATCGGAAGGGGAAGAAGCGCCGGAGAACGCGGAAACACCAGAAGATGCGGAAACATCAGAGAAGAAAGAAAACGCCAAAGAAGAACTTTCTTATGAAATTGTAAATGAAGGAGGCGAAGGTTCTCATGTTTATGCTGGAGAAGGAGTAGGAGTAACTGTGGATTCCAGTTCAGGCACTGGCGGATGGTCAGAGCCTTCTTCGCGTACCATGGAGTTATGCAGATTTTCCCAAGATGGAAATATTTTGTCCAAAACGGATATCAGCGATGTCTTTGAAGATGAGGAATCCTATGTGCAGATTCTGGAGACGGATAAAGACGGAAATATCTATATGTGCCTGTACCAGAGCGTAGTGGTTCTTGATAAGGATGGAAATAAGATTTGTGAGATAAAGACAGAAGACTGGATCAATGAAATGTTTTCCACGAAGGATGGCGCAGTATATGCGGTGTATTATGGTAACGAAGGCATGGAAACCCATCTGGTCGATATCAACGCGAAAGCGATGGGCGAAGCGGTGAAAGAACTGATGATAGGAAGGTATGAGGGATATACCTTTGCACCGGGTGTGGATTCGGATCTCGTATTTAGTATGGGCGATAATTTGTATACCTATTCTTTTGGAGATGCGGCACCGGCCAAAGTGTTGAACTGGGTCGATTGTAATATAGACAGAGACGATGTACGTTCCTTTGCCGTATTGGAAGACGGGCGGATTATGGTCGTTCTTTCATCATGGGATTATGAAAGCGGCATAAGCAGCGCGGAACTGGCATTTTTGACGAAAAAGAAGGGCTCTGAAGTGCCGGAGCAGAAGATACTTACTTATGGCACATTATATTTAGATTATAACATCAGAAAGGAAATTATTGATTTTAATAAGAAAAATCAGGAATATCGGATCGAAGTAAAAGAGTATGTGACAAACGACAGTGCGGAGGGATATGGCTCCGGGGTGGAGCAGATGAATGCGGATCTGATCAGCGGAAAGGGGCCGGATATTATCGAACTCTCCAGTGCCAATATAAAGATGTATGCGGCAAAAGGAATTTTAGAGGATTTGTATCCCTATATAGATGCGGATAGCGAGATGAACAGGGAAGATTTTCTGGAAAATATCAGGAAGGCTTATGAGATAGATGGAAAGCTTTATACGATGCCATCGAGATTTTATATAAATACGGTGTTGGCAAAAACATCCAATGTGGGGGAGAGGGACAGTATTACATTGGATGAGGTGATGGAAATTGTGGGCGGTCTGCCGGAAGGAACAAAGCTTTATGAATATGCGACGAAAAGCAGTATATTAACGACGAATGTTATCATGAACCTGGATCAGTATGTGGATTGGAGTACGGGTGAGTGCAAGTTTAACGACGGGGAATTTGTAAAGGCGCTGGAATTTGCCAACCGGTTTGATACGGATTATAAAGAGGATACAAGTGGGCTGACTACGCCGGAGAAGGTTCAGCAGAACCGGCTTCTGATGATGCAGACAGGTATCAGTTCCATGCAGGAGTATATTATGTATGAGGCGATGTTCGGAGAGCCGATCACATTTTGCGGTTATCCGACCAGTTCGGACAACGGTTCTTTTATTTCCAACGCAGGTTCCACTATGGGGATCAATGCAAAATCTCCGAATAAAGACGGCGCATGGCAGTTTGTCCGCCGCAGTCTTACAAAGGAAGCGCAGGAAGGATCTTCACGGGGAGGAGATTATGGCTTTCCCATTATGAAGTCGGCATTGGAAAAGCAGTTTGAAAAAGATATGACAGAGGACTATTATGAGGATGTGGACGGAACGAAAAAGAGGTCAGAAAAGACGAGCTGGGGATACGATAATTTTTCCGTTCGGATTTTTGCTGCAAAAGATTATGAGGTGGAAACTGTAAGAAAATTGATCGAAGGCACCGATCAGATGTACCAGTATGATGAAAAGATCATGGAAATTATTACGGAAGAGTCCAATGCTTACTTTGAAGGCCAGAAATCGGCAAAGGAAACGGCGGATATTATTCAAAACAGAATACAGGTTTACGTGAATGAAAACCGATAGAAAGAAAGGAAAGGTAAGGAAGGAGGATGCGGATGAAGATCAGAAATTGTTTGGTGGCTGGCATAGTGGCAATCACAACTTTGGCTTTGGCCGGATGCGGCGGAAAAGGAAAGGAAGAAAATGTACCGGATGCGGCGGAAAGTGCAAAGGATGATTTTATTTATGTGGCGGAATATGAAACGCTTGGGGAAGAAGGATATATGGTCGGCAACGTGATGAGCGGTGACGAAGGCACCATATATTTTGTAGGGGGGAAGGACAATCAGACGAAGTTGTTTGTAAGAAAGATGGACGGCAGCCAGGAGGAAATTCCTGTAGATTTGGCAGAAAATACCGTGATCAGCGTTATTGGGAAGGATGCGGAAGGAAATCTTCTGCTGGGGTTGGTGACATATGACCAGCTTGGAGGAATGGAGAGTAAAACGGAAAATGTTACGATAAGAAAGATTTCTCCGGATGGAACGGTATTGCAGGATGTCGATACGGGAAAAGCGATGGTTAAGGATGGCAGCTTTTATATGCAGAGTCTGCTGGAAGATAAGGACGGGAACTATTATGTCTGTCAGCAGAACGGCATCTATGTCATCAAACAGGATGGACAGCCCTATTGCGAAATAGATGTTGGAACTTATATCGGGAGTATGTTCAGCGTAAAAGGAGAAAAAGTGCTGGTTTCTTATTTTGGCGCTGCGGCTTATGAAGTGCAGGAAGTGGATCTGGCAGGAAAGCGGTTAAAGGCGCTGGATGCTCCTATAACTTTCGAATACGGTACTTATTTAAGCGGCGGGGAACTGGCGGATATTCTCTATACGGTAGGAACAAAGCTTTATACATATAATCTGGGCGATGAGGAGCCGGTGGAGATTTTGAACTGGGTGGACAGCGATATCGACAGCGGAAACCTGAGAGATTTTCAGATCCTTGCGGATGGCAGGGTAGTGGCTTTTTCCGTGGACTGGAGTTCGGACGAACCGAAGGCAGAACTGGCGGTTCTGACGAAAAAGAACAGGGCGGAAGTACCGGAGAAAACGGTATTGACTTATGGCACGACTTATATCCCTTACTTTGCGAAAGCGGATGTAGTGGCTTTTAATAAGCAGAGCGATAAATACCGGATAGAGATCAAGGATTACAGTGAGGGGGATAAGGATTATGAAACAATAGTCTCTCTCTGGTCGGCGGATATGTCCAGCGGCAATGGGCCGGATATTATCGATATGGTATATTCTCCGGTTGAATTGGAAGAACTGGTTTCCATGGGCGTAGTGGAAGACCTGAATCCGTATCTGGATCAGGATGCCGATATGAACAGGGAAGATTATGTGGAAAATGCGTTGAAAGCGTATGAGGTGGACGGAAAGCTTTATGCGGTCATGAGGTGCTTTGGCATAGAAACGATGATCGGCAAGGAATCTGACATAGGAACTGGGACATCATGGACGCTGGATGATGTGATGGCGCTGATGGACTCCAGGGAATCGGATGTGGAGCTGTTCGAATATACGACAAAGTACAATGCTTTGCAGATGATGCTGGCGATAAACGGCGATAAATTTGTGGATGAGGAAAATGGAACATGTCATTTTAATGATGGGGAATTTATAAAAATTCTGGAGTTCGCCAATCGTTTTCCACAAGAGGTTACGTATGACCAGAATGGACCCAGCGATGTAGAAAAAATAAGAAACGGGAAACTTCTCTTGCTGAAGGAAACGGTTACTTCCGTACAGCAGTATCAGTTGTATGAGAATAAATTCGGGGGAGAGATCAACATGATCGGGTACCCCACTTCCGGGGAAAGCGGGACGATGATCACGCCTAACGGAACGACGGTAGCAATGAATGTGAATTCTAAAAATAAAGAAGGCGTCTGGGAGTTCATGAAATTTTTATTGGATCAGGAACGCCAGGAGAACCTTCAATCTGCCAATGCCGGTTTCCCGGTTATGAAATCGGCGCTGGAGAAGCAGTTTGAAAAGGATATGACCGCAGAATATTATGAGGATGCGGACGGAACGAAAAAAGAGATGCCGAAAGCGACCTGGACAAGCGGAGCGTCAGGGGAAGTTACGGTAGAAGTTTTTGCGGCTTCCCAGGAACAGGTGGACAGGATCCGGCAGATGATCGAAACGGCGGGCGCTGCCAGGATAGATTCACAAATATTCAGTATTATTATTGATGAGTCGCAGAGTTATTTTGACGGACAGAAGAAGGCGGAAGATGCGGCAGGACTCATTCAGGAGCGGGTACAGGTTTATTTGAATGAAAAGAGATAAAAATAAAAGGAAGCGGGGGAGAAAAATTTCATCTATATTTTTAGCCCCCAGCATCCTTGGGGTGCTGGTATTTTTTGTGTTACCCTTTTTTGTCGTTATTTTTTACTCGGTGGTGGATAATCCGATCAATCATCAATTTGTATTTCTGGACAATTTTAAAATGGTATTTACAAACGCGGCCTTCCGCCAGGCGGCTTCCAATACGATGAAATTTTCCGCGATTGCGGTTCCCCTGGCGGTGGCGCTGTCTTTGGGGCTTGCTATGCTTTTGGACAGCAAAATGCCTTTTAAAAGCCAGTTTCGTACTTTTTTCCTGACGCCTATGATGGTACCCATCGCATCAATCGTGCTAATATGGCAGGTGCTGTTTCATTATAATGGGATGGTAAACGATATCACGTCTTTGTTTGGGATGGGAAAGATCGATTGGCTGAAATCGGATCATGCGCAGATCGTGATTATCGTGTTGTTTTTATGGAAAAACCTTGGTTATAATATGATATTGTTTATGGCGGCATTGAGCAGCATTCCAAAGGATATTCTGGAGGTGGCTATATTGGAGAGCGCCAAGCCGTGGCAGATTTTCTGGTTCATTAAGATCAGGTATCTTTCTTCTACGTTGCTGTTCGTAACGATCATGTCGCTGATCAATTCCTTTAAAGTATTCAGGGAAATCTATCTTTTAACGGATGATTATCCATATCCTACGGTATATATGATGCAGCATTTTATGAATAATACCTTTGGTAAGTTGGATTACCAGAGGCTGTCGGCGGCAGCGATTATGATGTCTCTTGTCATGGTAGTCATTATCGGAATATTGTTTCTGGCGGAAAATTATTTCGGAAGGGATGTGGAAGGATGAGAAAGAAAAAAGTGAAAATTTTTTTAAAAAAGTGGTCTGCCGTGCTTATAGCAGCATTTTTTGCTATTCTTTTTCTTATGCCGATTATCCTTACCATTACCAATTCCTTTATGGCCTCATCGGAAATATCTTCCAATTATGGCCAGGTATTTGCTTCCGGCAGTACCGGTGGGAAAACGTATATTTCGGAAAAGGTGAATTTGAAGTTTATTCCTGATATGGTTTCTTTCAGCCAATATATTACGGTATTGCTGAAAAGCCCGGATTATTTGTTCAAATTTTGGAATTCGGTAATTTTGGTGGCACCGATCGTACTTTTCCAGCTTATGGTCGCCGTGCTGGCCTCGTATGGTTTTACCAGGTATCGGGGCAGAATAAAGGAAATCATATTTTTTACTTATATTATTTTGATGCTGATGCCATATCAGGTGACGCTGGTTCCAAATTATTTGGTTTCGAGCTGGCTTCATCTGCTGGATACGAGATGGGCGATATGGCTGCCGGGAATATTTTCTCCCTTTGCCGTATATTTGCTTACAAAATTCATGCGCAGGATTCCTATTTCCGTGATTGAGGCGGCCCAGATTGACGGGGCCGGGGAATGGCAGATATTCCGGCGCATCTGTCTGCCGCTTTGCAAGGGCTGCCTTTGCTCCGTGGCGATTCTGGTTTTTATTGATTACTGGAATATGGTGGAACAGCCGCTGATTTTACTTTCAGACGATACGATGCACCCGCTTTCTGTTTTTCTTTCCAAGATCAAAAACGGAGAAATCGGACTGGCATTTGCAGTGGCGACAATATACATGATACCTACGCTTCTTGTATTCCTCTACGGGGAAGATTATCTGGTAGAAGGAATTACATATCAGGGCGGGATTAAGGGATAGGAGGAAATGAGATGAACGAAAATACAAATCCGGCAAAGAGAAGGGAATGGGTGAAAAATGCGGCGATCATCTTTTTATCTATTATGCTGGTGCTGACATTTTTTTCCAATACGATCATGAATTACTCGCTGCCTGAGGTGGCGACGGAATATGTGCAGAGCGGTACGATTACGGAGAAGGTGCGCGGAACAGGAACGATTACGGCTTCCGACCCCTACAATGTATCCATCAGCGAAAGCCGTGTGATTTCCAGCGTGGCCGTAAAGGCAGGGGATGAGGTAAAGAAAGGCGATCCGTTGTTCTATCTGGAAGATATGGAAAGCACGGAATTGATGGATGCGGAGAAAGAACTGAATTCCCTGATCCTCGCTTATCAGCTGGCCGTGATTACGGAAAGTATGGAAGTGGGTACGGTGAGCAATATTGAAGGCGACCGGACTCTTTCCCTGACACAGAAACAGCAAAGGCTGCAAAATGCTATATCGACGGTAGATGCGGCACAGGCAGAATACGATGCCGCGACGCTACAGGTGGCTTCGGTCAATAAGGAACTTGGTTATATCGGAAACCAGGTCGTGGATACGACAAATGAGAAAAATGCGGTAAGCAATGCCCAGAGGGAAGCGAATGCGGCGGGACAGGCAGTGGCAGATGCTCAGGCAGGTGCGGCGAGGGCATCGGAAAATGTTGGAATCGCTAAAAATAATGTAGTTGCAAAAGAGGCGGAACTGGCATCGGCACAGGCAGAAGTGGAAAGCATGCAAGGATTGAAAGATACTATTGATAATTACCCAGGTTTACTGGCAGACAAAGAGAATGAAGTAAGTGCTGCGAGAAGCGAAAAGGAAAAAATAAGTAATGATTTGAATGATTTGAACAATGCTTATAGTCAATGGGAAGCAAATAATCCGGAGGCATCTCCCGAAGAGATGGCGAAGCAGAAAGAGGCAGTAAACCAGAAGCAGTCTGAATTGACGGAAGCGGAAGGAAAGCTACAGACATTAGAAGCAGAGCTGGAAGCTTTAAAAAATGCCGATGCGATAACGCAAGCACAAGAGGAATATAATAGAAGGGGAGGAGATGCAGGGTTAAGCAGTCTTCAGGCAAATGTGGCGGTGAAGAAAAACGAACTGGCTCAGGCTAATCAGGCTGTTATCGATGCAGAAAATGGAGTTGCAGAGGCAAATAAGGAAGTTGCTAACAGACAGAATGAGCAAAGCAATAAAACTGCCGCAGTCACCAATGCCCAGCAAGCCCTGACCGACAAAGAAAACAACAACGACAATTCCATAAATAAAGCGAACGTCTCGAACCAGCTCTTAGATGCCCAGGACAGACAGGCGAAGGCGGAGATAAATCTGAACAAGGCGAAGGAGGACTTGGCAGAGGTTCAGAAAGAGTTATTGGCGGAGATCAATCTGGAATCACAGAATGATGCGATAGAACTCCAGCAGGAAAAGGTAGAAAAACTGAGGGAGAAATCGGTAGGGGCGACGATCGACGCTCCGGTGGATGGGATCGTGATGAACGTAAATAAAGCGGCGGGAGAAAAAACGGAACCGGAAGAGGCTCTTGCGGTTATGCAGGTGGCCGGAAAGGGATTTACCCTTGTTTTTTCCGCGACTACAGAACAGGCGAGGAAACTTTCCGTGGGAGATATAGCGGAACTCCAGAATGCATGGTATTACGACAATGTAAAGGCTACGCTGACTTCCATCAAACCGGATCCTGACGATCCGGCGCAGAAAAAACAACTCACTTTCCAGATTGAGGGCGATGTGCAGTCGGGACAGTCACTAAGCCTCTCGGTAGGGCAGAGGAGCGCCGATTATGAGCTGGTGGTGCCGAACAGCGCGATCAGGGAAGACAATAACGGGAAATTCATTCTGATCGTGGAATCGAAGAGCAGCCCTCTAGGCAACCGTTATATTGCAACGAGGGTGGATGTGGAAGTTGTGGCTTCGGATGATACGCACACGGCGATTTCCGCAGGGCTTTACGGCTATGAATATGTGATCACTACGGCGACAAAGCCGGTGGAAGCAGGAAAGCAAGTGCGGCTGACGGATTAATAGCGAGACGACGACCGGGCCGTGGGCAGACGGAAAGGGAAGATGGAAACAGACGATGAATAAAATCAAAATTTTTATAAAGGGTCTTTCATGGAAGCAGATATTTTTATCGGCCCTTGTCCTGCTTTGCCTCTTATGCTGGGGAGGACTGACCGCTTTTGCCACAGTGAAAAAAAACGAACTGTTGGATCAGAATGCGGCGAAGAGATGGGCGGAGGGGAACGATGCCGCGCAGGTGAGTTGTTTTTTTACGGAAAGTACGGAAATCGATAAAGATAAAATCAGATCTTTCGAGTATGAGCTGGATAAAGCGCTTCTGGAGGCTTCCATTACGGCTCCGAATGAAAACGCAAGGTTGTGGGCGGATGCCTACAGTTCTTTCGGTACCATTACTTTATCATCCGGGAAAAAGTCTTTGGCGGATGTGGCAGCGGTGGGGATCGGCGGGGATTTTTTCCTGTTTCATCCGGTGCAGTTGTTAAAAGGATCCTATTTTTCGGGAAACGATTTGATGCATGATAAAGTGATTCTGGATGAAGATGCGGCCTGGCAGCTGTTTGGTTCCAATGATGTAGTCGGTATGCCTTTGAATATCGGCGGAACGCCGCACTATATAGCGGGCGTGATCCGAAGGGAAGAGGGACGTTTCCATGAAGCGGCCGGGCTGGATAAGACGCTGGTCTATGTGTCCTGTGAGACTTTGGAGGAATTCGGCAAGACAGAGGGAATCAACAGCTATGAAGTGGTCATGCCGAATCCGGTGAAAAATTTTGCGTATAACAGTGTAAAAGAAAAGATGGGCATTGATGAAAACCATATGTGGGTTGTGGAAAATACTTCCCGCTTTCATTTGAAAGGCCTTTTGACCGTAATTTCCGAATTCGGCATGCGTTCCATGAACGCCAGGGCGATTCAGTATCCTTATTGGGAAAATGTGGCCAGGGGATGGGAAGATGTGTTTGCCGTTGTTTTGATATTGCAGATATTGTTTTTGCTTTGTCCTTCCGTGATTGTTGGGTCAGCATTGATTCTTTCATGGAAGAGGAGGCAGTGGACATGGAAGGATGCAGGGCATTTTCTTTTGGAATGCAAAGATCGGGCGGCGGACAGATTTCATAACGAAAAAAGCAAATGGAAATATTTTTAAAGGGATTTATAAAAAGGAAGCAGAGGTAACAGGGGAAATGGGGCGTCGTGGAGGAGAGTATATGAACGGGAAAAGGGTATTGGTTTATTTTTTGGCAGTGTGCATGTCTTTGGCGCTGGCGGCTTGCGGAGGGAAAGACGGCGGCAGCGCTGCCGTTTCTTCTAAAGAATACGTCTATAAGGCGGAGGAGATTTCCGCAGAAGGAATGGAAAATTTCAATCAGTTCCAGAACTTTACCATAAAAGGGGAAAGAATGTATATCGCTGCGATGGAATGGCTGGAGGAAGGAAGCCGGGTTACTTTTATGAATTGTAAAATGGATGGTTCTGATGTCAGGTCTTTTACTATGGATATGTCGCAGAACTCTTATCTTTCCTATATCAATTCGGACGAACAAGGGAACTATTATATTATTTATGATGAATTTGTCGAGCAGAATTCGGAAGGAGAGGATTCTGTTTATGAAGATATATACTATTTGATCAAGGTGGACAGCACCGGAAAAGAAGTATGGAAACTGCCATTGAATGAGAACGGTCAGAATTATTGGGTAAAGTGGATGCATCTGTTCCCGGATGGAAGAATCGGAGTAGCGGATCAGAATGGGGTCTCATTTTATGATACGGAAGGTAAGCCGGTCGGGCATTTGGATCCTAAGGAAGAATTGGACGGCGGAACTTATTTTTTAAAAGACGGGACAGTTGTCATAAGTGTTTATAACGAAGCGCTGAATAAAAATGTTTTGCGTAAATTGGATATAAATACAGGGGAGTATTCTGAGGAATATGAGATTTCCGGTCTGAATGGATATAGCCTGTACCCGGGTGCGGACAGCGATTTCCTGCTGGTGGGCAATGGGGGGATATATTCCTATAATCTTGGCGATGCGCAGGTAAAGAAGCTGCTGGATTTTATTGACTCGGATATGAGTTCTTCTTATGTGTATCATCTTTCCGCGGTCAGCGAGAAAGAATTATATGGGGTGATGGCCGATGATATGACGGGGGACGAAGCACTCATGAAGTTTACCAAGGTAGATCCTAAAGATGTGACGGATAAAACGGTGCTTACGCTTGCATGTTATTATCTGGACTGGGAGGTAAGAAAGTATGTGGTGGAATTCAATAAGTCGAACCCCGATTACAGAATTACGATTACCGATTATTCCCAATATGATACGGATGAAGACTATACGGCGGGAATCACAAAGCTGAATACGGATATTGTATCGGGAAAAATGCCGGATATTCTCCTTCTAAACGATAATATTCCGGTGGAAAGCTATGCGGCGAAGGGCCTGTTTGAAGATTTGTATTTTTATATAGATCAGGATACGGAATTAAAGAGGGAAGATTACTTCCAGAATGTGCTGAAAGTTCATGAAAATAACGGAGAATTATATTGTCTGCCTTCCAGGTTCATTATTTATACCGTGACAGGAAAAACGGCGGATGTGGGAAACGGGACGGGTTGGACGCTTCAGGAATTGAAAGACGTATTGGCGGCCAAGCCGGAAGGAACCCAGGTTTTTTCAGGAATGACAAGGCAGGAGATGCTCTATTATAGTATCCGTATGTCAGGAAACCAGTTCATTGACTGGGAAAGCGGCAAATGTAATTTTAATACGGAAGGATTTATCTCCCTTCTCGAGTTTATCAAAGATTTCCCCGAAGAACTTCCAGAGGATTATTGGGAAAAAGATATGGGGATGAGCTGGGATGAACAGCTCCGTCAGGGAAAAGTGCTGCTGGATCAAACCGTGTTAGATAGTTTTTCCGGTTATAATTATTTGAAGAAGGCGTTCTTTGGGGAAGATATTACGATGATCGGTTTCCCGTCCGAAAACAAAAAGGGATCTGCTATTGGCGCGAATATAAAACTGTCCATGTCTTCTAAATCGAAGAATAAGGACGGAGTATGGCAGTTTTTACGCTATTTTCTGACAGAGGAATACCAGGAAAAGGACAATTACGGATGGCCTCTCAGCCTGAAACAAGCGGAGCTGATGGCGCAGAAAGCGCAGAAAAAACCTACTTATGAGGACGAAAACGGGAATCAGGTGGAATATGACGAGATTTATAATATCAATGGAGTGGATATAGTGATCGAACCCATGACCCAGGAGGAAGTGGAAGAAGTCTTGGGTTTTATGCAGTCAGTAGACCAGCTTTATACGAATAACCAGGCATTGATCGATATTATTTCGGAAGAGGCTGCGCCCTATTTCGCAGGGCAGAAAAATGTAAAAGAAGTGGTGGATATTATCCAGAACAGGGTACAGATTTATGTCAGCGAGAATAGATAACAGTAAAGGCCGTTTCGGGCGGATGGAAATGCTCGTTGGCGGAGAGGCGGCGGAACGTCTGAAAAAGGCCAGAGTCGCGGTATTCGGAATAGGAGGCGTTGGAGGCTATGTGGTGGAAGCTCTGGCGAGGAGCGGTGTCGGTGCGTTTGACCTGATCGACAGCGACAGAGTGGTGGAAAGCAATATAAACCGCCAGATCATTGCGCTTTCCGGTACGATAGGAAGATATAAGACAGATGTGATGAAGGAACGGATTCTGGAAATCAACCCTTCGGCCAAAGTCCAAGTGTTTCATTGCTTTTTTCTGCCGGAGAATAAAGACTTGTTTGATTTTTCCTGTTATTCCTATGTTGCGGATGCCGTGGATACGGTAACGGCAAAAATAGAACTGGTCATGCAGGCACAAAAATACCATGTGCCTGTAATCAGCAGCATGGGAACCGGCAATAAGCTGAATCCGGCCGGCTTTGAAGTGGCGGATATTTATGAGACCAGCGTCTGCCCTCTGGCGAGGGTGATGCGTAGGGAATTAAAAAAGCGCGGGATAGAAAGCTTAAAAGTAGTATATTCCAGGGAAGAACCGGTTGCTCCGGGAATAAGAAAAGGAGAGCCGCCTTTTGGAGAAAAGCCTTCCGGGAAGGATTCTGCAGGGGAGGAGCCATTCGGGAAAAAAGCCCCTTCCCCCCGTCCGGTTCCGGGGAGCGTATCGTTCGTGCCTCCGGTGGCAGGAATGATCATGGCGGGGGAAATTGTCAAGGATCTTATGAAAGGATAATATTATTCGCTCATAAGATTCTTTGATACCAACAGAAAATTTTGTAAAAATTGACGAAATTCAAATTTATACTGTACAAATTGATTTTTTGATAGTATAATAGCTAATGTCATCGAAAACAGGAAGAAAGAGGTTGCCCGGATGAAAAGCATTATGATCAGGCTGGAGACCATTGAAGGCGTGAAAGATTTTGTCAGTATTATGGCACAGTTCCAAGGATACTTTGACTTGGCTTCCGGCAGATATGTGGTAGATGCAAAGTCCGTGATGGGAATTTTCAGTATGGATTTGTCGAGGACATTAGAGCTGCGGATCTTAGAAACCAATGAAGACGAGAAAGAAATTCTGACAGCCCTGAAGCCGTTTATCACGGATATGCCTTAGAATAACGGTATCATGCAGATATAGTATATCGGTAGTACATCAGCTTCCCAAGCTGAGGGGGTGGGTTCGACTCCCATTATCTGCTTTTAACAGCCACAAGGTCAAAATTTCCTTGTGGCTGTTTTCTTAGTAGAATCTATAGAAAAGAGGACAAACATATGACATTTTTCATGGACATTTTAAAGGGGATTCTGATTGGCGTCGCCAACATTATTCCCGGAGTCAGCGGCGGCACTATGGCTGTGTCTCTGGGAATTTATGATAAATTAATCGCAGCAGTCTCCAATTTACTAAAAGACTGGAAATCCAGTTTCAAAACGTTGTTTCCTTTGATTCTTGGCTGTGGTATAGGCATTGTAGGTTTTACCTATGTGATTGAATATTTGTTAAGCCATCACACCTTTGTCACTGCTATGGCCTTTGTCGGCTTGATTTTGGGAGGAATCCCGCTTCTGGCCGCCTCTTTAAAAAAAGAACTGCGCCGCTCTTCCTCCTCCGTCGGAATAAGCGGCGTGCTGGCCTTTGTAATTCTGTTTTCTGTCGCTGCGTTTCTTCCTATGTTAAATGCAGATGAGGAAGTCCTCCGAACCTTTGACGTTAACGCCCAAACCCTGGTCTGCCTGTTCCTTGTAGGTGTAATTGCCTCTGCAACCATGGTAGTTCCCGGAGTCAGCGGCTCCCTTGTGATGATGATTCTCGGCTACTATTATGGAATCATCGAAACCATAAAACGTTTTCTGGACGCTTTAAAAGCTTTTGACATGGACGGACTCCTTCACGGCTTTGCCCTTTTATTTCCCTTTGGCATCGGCGTGCTTCTTGGAATCTTCCTCATTGCCAAACTGATTACCTTCCTGTTTCAGCGATACGGCGTGCAGACCTACTGCGCAATCCTTGGGCTGATTGTTGCATCATCACTTGTATTGATTCCATTTAATGTTAGTTATGATTTAAGCTTGATTGTTACATCATTAGCTGCAGTTATATTTGGTGGAGTTATTGTCTTAGGATTATCAAAAATTCAATAGTATTAAGATCAATAATGCTTTTAGTATTATTGATTTTTTTATGGTGTGCCAGGCATGGCATGAATTCAGTTGGAGATAAACCAACCACAGGTATTTACCGCCAAGTGTAGTGAACCGCAAGCCGTTGATAGTGATGTCATGGGTGAAGGAAGTGGTGTAGCAATTCTTTTGAGCGTACGAACAGAAACTTGATGAGGCTAAATGGTGGATAAGGTTGCCATACAAACCAAAGTCCAAAAGGTAAACGTAAAACCAAGACAGTAAATCAAGACGTTGTGAAAGAAATAGGGTTCATGTCTTACCCTGGGAGGTCTTATGGACGAGGAAATCTAGTAAACTTTAAAATCAGTGATAGTACCCTCGGTCGAAAAAAGGTTTACCATAAGAAGTCAGATGAAGTCATAGTAGGTAGAAATACTGAAGGACTGAAACGTTTATAGAGTGCAAATCGCTATAAGCAATGTTTGGATAATCCGAATATGAGGATAGCCTAGAACTATGAAACGTAATCATAGATGGTAAAGGTAATTGGGAAGTTTCCAAATAAATTTACAAATAGAGGAGGAGCAGCAAATGAAATTAATGGAAAAGATTTTAAGTAAAGAGAATTTAGAAATAGCAATCAAAAAGGTCAAACAAAATAAAGGAGCACCAGGAATAGATAAAATGACGGTACAAGAAATTGAATACTGGTTTGAGCAATATCAGGAAGAATTAATCTCAAAGATAATGAACAAGCAATATCGACCAATGCCGGTTAAAAGAGTATATATTCCAAAACCAAACGGGAAACAAAGACCATTAGGAATACCAACAGTAGTAGACCGAGTTATCCAACAAGCGATGTTTCAAGTATTAAGTGAAATTTATGAGCCAGTATTCAGTGAACATAGTTATGGATTTCGACCAAAAAGAAGTGCACATATGGCAATGGAAGAAGTGGTGCAGTACTTGAATGAGGGTTATGAATGGATAGTTGATTTAGACATTGAAAAGTTCTTTGATACAGTAAATCACGATAAATTAATTTCAATCTTAAGAGAGAATGTCAATGACGCAACAACATTACATTTGATACGAGCATATCTAAGAGCAGGAGTATTAGAAAATGGACTTATTAAAAGCACAATAATAGGGACACCGCAAGGAGGACCTATCAGCGTTATTTTATCTAATATCTACCTAGACAAATTTGATAAAGAGTTGGAAACAAGAAATCTAAGATTTGTGAGATATGCCGATGATAGTATCATTTTGGTAAAAAGTGAAATGAGTGCAAATCGAGTAATGAAGTCAGTGACATCATGGCTGGAAAGAAAACTATTCTTGAAAGTTAGCGCAACAAAGACAAAAGTAGTCCGACCAACAAAAGGACAATTTTTAGGATTTACATTTTATAAGAATAGCCAAGAATGGAAAAGTCGACCTACAAAAGATAGGAAGAAACGTTTGTATTCAAAGATACAAGAATATCTCAAAAGAAAACAAGCAGTTTCAAGACCGCTTTCAGTAACATTTACAAAAGTAAACCAAATAGTAAGAGGGTGGATAAACTATTTTAGGATAGGAAGTATGAAAACATATCTTGATGAATTTGGACAATGGCTACGCCACAAGATAAGATGTATCGTTATTAAACAGTGGAAGAAACCAATGACAATATATAGAAACCTAAGGATATTGAACATTAAATATAAAAGTAAATTTAGTGAAGAAGAAATCTATAAATGTGCAAATACAAGATTAGGGTGGTATAGAAGAAGTGGCATGGATGTCGTAAACTTTATATTATCACCGAAAGTTCTAAGCATAGGAAAAGGGGATAGACCAGGATTAGTCAATCCCCTAGGATACTATCTTAAGAGTTTGTAATTTCGATATGAATGTAGAGCCGTATACGAGATCCGTACGTACGGTTCAATGGGAGGGGCAATAAATCTAGAATTTATTCCTCTACCCTATTAATATACTATTATAGATTTTACTATTTTATAATTAATATTCATAAATAATGAAATTTATGAATATAGTGATATAATGACTTACATAGATGGTCGTTTTGTTATTAGATTATATAAATATTAATTTAAAAAGATTTTTAAAATAAAATTCACTTTTTTCTATTGACTTTAATGAAAAAAGCAGTATACTAATATTAGTAATTATTACTGATTATAATTACACATAAATAAGAAAAATGGAGGAAAATTATAATGGCTAAATTTGTATGTTCTGTATGTGGGTATGTGTATGAAGGCGAGGCTGCTCCTGAGAAATGCCCTCAGTGCCAGGCTCCTAGCGAGAAGTTC